>ENA-ORXT01003136-ORXT01003136.1-marine-metagenome-genome-assembly--contig:-NODE-3136-length-18632-cov-13.073188_pt1 | contig 18632 bp, 16 predicted proteins | sample MGYA00237868_ERZ511482 | MGnify/ENA metagenome assembly ERZ511482 | reverse complement strand
TGCGCGTCAAATTTAGCCAAACATATAAAAAAATAACTTCTTCATTTGGGGTAGATTATTTTCTTCCTCTTCCCTAACGTAGTAAGTATCAGGAACAAATAATGGAACAATACTTTATTTTTTAGAAATGGTAGAATTAGTAAATCAGGACATAAAATTTGACCAGGATGATTTGACAGAGGTAAAAAAACAACTGCGATACCTAACGGCTTCGTATGCTTTAGAGACCTTAGCTAATTGGTCCTACATAGATTTATCGAAGGATTTTAAGCACCTTAAGTCCTTTAAGAAAGCATTGAAACCAACAAAGGATGAGTTGGTATTAGTGAAAATTATGCTGCATATTTTTACGCTTGACCATTTTGAACCTGCTTTGCGGGCAAAATTGAAAAAGGAGTTTTTTGAAATTCTAAAAATAACTCCTATAAAGCTCAAGTTTTTGATAGATGCGGTTCGGAGAATTGATACAAATGAGGCTACGCCCGAAATCGCCTTGTGTATTGCTTCGGATATTAAATATCGACAAAAATTGACGAAGAAATACTTTTTGCGACAGGAAGAAATGTATAGCGAAAGGATGCTTTCTGAAGATGATGATGTTGATAGATTGGTGGTGCTGGAAAATATTTTCAAGCAGATGAATAATTATCAGTTCAAGACCAAATTTGCAGAAAAACTATGGCGCGAAAAAAGTGTGAATGCTTCGATAAGAATGGGGCGATTCATTAAGCAAGAAAAGCAGGAGAACTCCTTATTATCCAACAAAGAAGCCATGACAATGATAAAAACCAGCTCCCGAAACCAAATTGATCTGATTAATATTGCCGACAAACGGGCAGGGATAATGATTACGGTAAATGCTATTTTGCTGACCTTGATGATCCCCTTATTTGCCAGTTATATTTTTGATGTATCGAGTTTTATAGTGCCTATGTTTATTCTGATAATAACGAGTGGCTGCGCTATTGTATTGGCAACTTTGGCGACAAAACCCATTAATAGTCTGGCAGCAACAAAAGTCGATATGCTTGAGGGAAAGCGGAGTCTTTTTTACTTTGATAATTTTAGAGAATTGGAAAAAGAAGAATATGTAGAAGCCATCAATGAGTTGATTGTCAAATCATCTTATTTGGAAAAAGCAATATATGCTGATTTGTATGATACGGGCATAATATTGAGTATAAAATTTAAGCGATTGCGTTGGTGTTATACGGTATTTGCTCTGGGGATAGTTTTAACTTTATTGAGCCTTATGTTTTGTGTTATTTATTTTGATACTTAGTGGTTCTACAAATAACGAATACATGAATACACGAATAACGAATACACGAATAACGAATACACGAATACACGAATACACAAATAACGAATACACGAATAACGAATACACGAATACACGAATATACGAATAACGAATACACGAATATACGAATAACGAATACACGACATCAATTTGTGATTCGGTTAAATTTTAGGATATTGGCTTTGTGTGATTTGGCTTCATTGCTAATATACAGATTGCCGGCAGTATCAAAAACGATACCTTCGGGCTGTCCAAATACTTTTTTTGACAAAAACTTGATGGCTAATATTTTTCCCTTTTCGGTAAGTATCACCAACAATTTGCCGCGACTCGAAAGGATATAGTATTCGCCCGTAAGCGGATCAATTGCAATACCCGAAGGGGCAAACTCCCGAAGCCGATGATTGATAGTGGCATCTACCATAAAATGTTTAACCATATTATAAAGCCGCAAAGAATCTGCATGCATTTTGATGTCTATTTCAAACTTGAGCGAATCCATCACTTTTTCTTCCCTACAATCAAATTGAAACACCCGCACCAGCCCTTTTTTCGATGCCGATTTGCTTGCCATTAATAGTCTCTTTTGCTCATGCTCATAAAATGCCCCTTCAATATCGTGTTTGACCGATAATTTCGTATTATATTCGTCAATCTTTTTAGTTGATTTATAATCAATGACTTTTATATTGCCATTACTTTCAACCACGTATATTCGATCATCTCCAAAGGCAATACTTTCGTAATCATCGTTTTTACCAAAGTTTATTTTTTCAATAATTTTCCCCGATGCTGTGTCTATTTTAAATATAATCGCTTTCTCGTCATTTATCGCCAACAATTGTCCGGCATCATCAAGACTCAATCCCGAAATTTCTTTTAATTTTTTAGGTAAATAAAAAACTTTCGAAGGATCATTTATGCTAAATTTATATTTATAATCCATCGAAATCAAAGATGCCGTTTTGCTTTTTCTTTTACAACCCGTTGCTAAAAATATGATTAAAACATAAAATATGATTTTCCTTAAATACATTGAATATTAACTTAAATTTGGATTTTGGAAAATGGGAAAATGGCTTATCAACACTAATTTACATTAAATTTTATTACAATTTTTATTCTGTTAATAGATAACGAATTGTGTATTTTAGCCTAATTTCTCGATTTTAACAGAACTGTTCAATTTTCTATGTCACGCAGAGAAAATTTAAAATAAAATGCAAATCAACGTAAATTATTGATAATGAGCGATTTACCTAATTACCCAGTTCCCTAATTACCCAATGTCCAAAGTATAGATGTATGGAAATAGCTTTTTTTGTACAAAAACTTGACTTATTAAAAAGTTTGACGTAATTTTACGTCATAAAACTTAATAACACGTTGATTGACGGATAAAAACGTCATTCTTGAACGTAACACAGACACTCCTGTCTGTGCCTCGCGTAGTACAGACAGGAGTGTCTGTGCTACGTTTTATCGCATTGAATAATGAAAAGATTAACAAAAGTAGAAGAACAAGTCATGCAAATCATCTGGCAATTAGAACGCTGTCTTGTGCGTGATATTATCGAAAAACTCGGCGACCCTGATACACCGCGTAGCACCATTTCATCGGTAGTTCGCATCTTGGAAAGTAAAGGCTTCGTCGGGCATAAAGCCTACGGACGCACCTACGAATATTTTCCTTTGATAACAAAAGAAGACTACTCACGTCAGGCTCTGCAAGGCTTGATGGGCGATTATTTTGGTGGTTCGGTCAATCGCTTGGTTTCTTTTTTAATCGAAGAAAATGACGTGGATTTGAAAGACCTCAACGATATTATTCAAAAATTGGATGAGAAGGAGAAAAGGTGATTTAAACTTAATCTTTCCCGACAACCGTACGGGATAAACTTAAACTTGTCAAACATGACACTTAATTATATTTTTGAAACCACCGTTTGCTGGTCGTTCTTTTACTTGCTGTACGCGCTTTGGTTGCGCAAAGAAACCTTCTTTCACGCCAATCGTGCCTACCTCATCGGTACGCTATTTTTGGGCTTATTAATCCCTACCATTGACTTCATACCGACTCAACAACCGATTGTAATACAAGGTGTTACGGTATATCTGAATGAGATAACCGTACTCGCAGAAGGCAATCCAAAACCGGACGCTCCATTCCAAATTAGCGAACTGCCCATGCTGATATATTGGCTGGGCGTAGCGATTTGTTTGCTTCGTTTTTTTATGGGAATGGGCGGCATATTGCGCCTTTTTATTGGCAGCGAAATTATCCGAAAAGAAAACCATATACTCGTCCGTACTGCGCGTGAACACGCGCCGTTTTCCTTCCTTAATTTCTTTTTTATGTACAAAAAAATGAATTTGAATGAAGCAGAATGGCAACAAATCACGCGCCACGAAGAAGCGCACATACGTGGTGTACATACGTTGGATGTGCTACTTGTGGAGGTCTTGGCGATCGTATTTTGGTTCAATCCCCTGATTTACCTATATAAACATGCCGTGCGAAATGTACATGAATATTTGGCGGATGCAGCCGTCATCAAAACTGTCCCGATGGTGCACTACGGACGATTTTTGGTGCGCCTCGCTCTGCCCGGCTTTCGTATGGCTAATAATTTCAATCATTCACAATTAAAAAAACGTATTATTATGATGACGAAAATGCAATCATCCAAATTCGCTTTAGCGAAATATATATTATTTATTCCATTGACTTTGTTGATGTTAATTATTTTTTCTTGTAAAGAGGATATTCAAAATATTGCCATCAAAGACGCTACCAACGATTTGCAAGTAAGTTTACTATACACTCCGGACTTAGAGTTTTTTGGAGAATTTAATAATGCTCCGGAAAATAGAACCGAGACATCTGAAAACAGTAATACTTTATATGCAGCAGAAAACAGAACTACCGCATCTCTCGAAGAATTTGAGCAAGAAATGAAAATTGAGTACGCAAAACTTACTGACTCAGCTGAACAGGAAGCTTTCAAGCAGACATTCATTGAGGAATTGGGAAAACGTTCAAATATTGAGAACTTGATGGTTGCTTTTACTGTACCGGAAGATTTGGAAGAATCGACAAATTCGGAAACGAAAGCAAGAACCGCAAAACGCGCTATTTTCGAGGAGGAAATGGAGAGAAGAATGAAAAAATTAAAAGAATACGAAGCCGAATTGGAGCCGAAAACTAAAGCGATAAATGCGGAAAAAGACCCTTTGAAAAGGAAGGCTATGATAAATGCTATTAACAACTACATGAAGGAAGAACTGGGTATAGATAGTAAATTTGAGCCTCATCGTTTAGAGGAAAATGAGATAGAAAAACAAGTTTCTTGGGTTAAGAAAACAACAATTAACTCTATAGTAGATGCCGATGTTTTCGACATCGTAGATGAAATGCCCCGCTTCCCCGACTGCGAAAACATTGCAGGTACAATCGAAGAAAAGAAAAAATGCGCCGAACAAAAGATGCTACAATACATCTACACCAACATCACTTACCCTGCCGCAGCCCGAGATGCAGGAGTTCAAGGCATGGTGGTCGTATCTTTTATAGTGGAAACAGACGGACGAATCACAAATGCAAAGATACTCCGTAGCTTAGGTTATGAAACAGATGAAGAAGTCATTCGCTTAGTCGAAAATATGCCGAATTGGACACCCGGTATGCACGAAGGTAGCTTAGCAAGAGTAAAATTTAACCTCCCGGTACGCTTCAAATTAGAAGGATAATTATGACACACATTCGTAGGGACAGGGCATACCCTGTCCCTACGAATGACGGTATTATTTTTTTTGACAAAAATCAATCGCTTGCATCATCATTTCTCGCACCTTCTCTCGCATATCAGGCATCACCATTAAATTATAATAAACTCCATCCACGGTTTTTTCTGCACGTCCATTTTCATAACGAGTAGCCTCAATATAATCCGCATTATCTTCCTTCGGATAGAGGGCAATGCTGTTGGAAAAACGCTCTTCCACCTTCACCGTTTCCATATTTGCGAGGTCGATTTTTACGATTAAGGTCAATTCATCATCGAAAAAATATTGGTCAGTCACTGTGCAGCCTTCGTAACTGACTCCCCACGTTTGTCGCGTATTGAGTACGCCGGAATAATCATTGGAAATTTGAATAATTTCGCCCATAATTAGTTCATAATCATTGCTTTGTGCAAAGCTGATTTGAGCCGTTATTATTGAACAAAAAAATAAAAACAAGATTTTACTATTGAAATTCATAATGGTTTATAAGCAAATGAAATGCCGAGTTTGACGGCGAATATTTGGGTTCTCTAACAAAAAGGTTAAATTTATGCTTGTCTGGGCTTTGATTGAATGGTTAATTAAGGGAAGAGGAAGAAAATAATCTACCCGAAATGAAGAAGTTATTTATTTTCTTTCACTAAGTGAAACATATGAGAAAAAGAACGATTCAGGCGAGTAGATTATTTTTTTCGTCTTCCCTAAGCTAACGCAGTATAATTTCTTTCACTTAGTTCAATAAAAGTTAAAATAATTTCATTTTAAATAAAAATATAATATAATTTTCTAAATTCCCCAATCACCCAATTCCCCAATCAACCAACAAAATATGAAGAATTTTTTGGATGAAAAAGTTGACTTTTACAATCGTCCGCGATTTATTGAGGACGACCCGATACAGATACCGCATCGGTTTAGCAAGTTGCAGGATGTAGAAATAATGGGTTTTTGGACGGCGGTACTTGCATGGGGGCAGCGGAAAACCATCATTAATAAAGCAAATGAACTCGTAGATTTGATGGATGACGCACCGCACGATTTCATGGTCAATCATTTGGAAAGCGACCGCAAGCGATTTTTGGATTTCAAACACCGCACTTTTCAAGCAACGGATACGCTCTATTTCTTAGAGTTTTTGCAGTATTTTTATAAAAAAAATAATACACTCGAAGCCGCTTTTTCGCAGTTTATAGATGAAAATGATGAGACGATAGAAGGTGGCTTAATTGGTTTTCACGATTTGTTTTTTTCCTTAGATGTTGCGCCGCAGCGTACCCGCAAACACATTGCTACACCTGCACGCAAATCGACTTGCAAACGGCTGAATATGTTCCTAAGATGGATGGTGCGAAAGGATGATAAAGGCGTAGATTTTGGTTTGTGGAAAACGATAAAACCTGCTCAATTGCTCATACCACTCGATGTACACGTGGAGCGTGTAGGACGCGATTTGGGCTTAATAAAACGCAAGCAACGAGACTGGAAAACGGTCTTGGAACTAACACAAAATCTTCGGGAATTTGACCCCGAAGACCCTGTGAAATATGATTTTGCCTTGTTTGGAATCGGCGTGACGGAGAAATAAGTTTAAGATGAAGCCAAAACCTACAATTTTATCTTAGACTTAAACTTTAAAAGCCCCAAGTAATGCCTATGCGTGGAACAAGTTGTGACCACAGTGGCACAAATTCTTCTCTTGCCAATACATCATAAAAAACCTCAAAATTGTACCCAAAACCTTGATAATGATTGCTGGTGTAACCCAAACCAAATAAAAGAGAAGACGTTGAAACAGGATCAGTTTTGTAAATGATTTCGCCATCTAAGCGATACTTATCTCTACCTCTGTTTCTGCCAAATTCGGCTTGTGCATAAATGCCCGCAGGGTCGCCGATATGAAAAAGTAAATAGCGAGATAAGATGCGCCCACCAAATACATTATTTATAATGACAGGGGTTTCGCCGGTACCGGGATTGAGTACGGTGCTTTGTTGGAAAAAATTGAAACCCAAACCTGAAATCCATCGGTCATTGACGAAGCGATAACCAATAAAAGGTGTACCCCCGTAAGTAAATTGATTTGCCTGAACAGGTCCGTAGAAAGGGTCATTTGTGATGCCGCCGCCGCCGCCAAGCGTGCCAAAGCCACCGATGACCAGTTTATTGATATTAAATCGTCCATCTCTTCCATCCACCTCATCAGGGTCGTAAACGATTACGGGTTCGTCATAATTTCCATCTTCTTGGGCAAAGGCGGCAGTCGTCAATGCAAACATTGCAATAAGACACAGGCACCAGCATTTTGAAATTTGTATCATGTGAAATCTATTTAAGTATCAGGAAAAAGAACAAGCATAATGGGGCAAGTTATTTATTTTCTTTCACTTAATTAACTCATTAAGAGGAAAGTTTGTTGTATAATATTATACTTATCAAAAAATTTGCCAATTGGTTAAAAACAGATAGTCCATAGTCGATAGTCCATAGGTTAATGTGAAATAATGCATTATTCACAACATCCTATCGACTATCAGCTATGGACTATCGACTATTGACTATCTGCTTTTTATTCCTGCTTGATAATTTTTTTATTTTGCATAAAACCGTCCATATTAACCTCCATGAGGTAGACGCCTGACGGCAAATTTTTATCCATATTGATAGTTTCTTGATGCGTGCCTTCGGCTTGAAGTTCAGAATTTTGCTCCTGAATCAGTCGTCCCGAGATATCTGATACGCGAATTTTGAGCGATGCGCCGGGTCTGTTTTTTACGGTGACGTGTACTTCCTCCTTGAATGGAACGGGATGTACGCTGATGACCTCGCCTTCCTCATCAAAACTAACAGCTTTGATTTCCGAATAAGTGTAAGTATTATCATAATCAACCTGTTGTAGACGATAATAACGTGTTGCAAACTTACTGGGTTCTGTATCTATATATTCGTAATCGCTTTGTGTAGCAGTCGTACCTGCGCCCGGTGTGCGGTGTATTTCGCGGAAAGTGCCTATCTGACCATCATAATTTTCTTCGGCAACTTGTAGGACAAAATAATTATTATTTGTTTCGGTCAATGTACGCCACTGAACGACGACATCGCGCTCATTTGCTGCCTTTTTTGCTTCAAAAAACACCATTTCTACGGGCAGTTCGATACCTTCTTTTAGTTGGATATTATCAAAAGTAAATCCATCGCTATTGAGTAAGTCATCGGCACTTGAGGTGCCTGATTGACTGAATTTTATCTGAAAACTTTCGGAAATATCTTGCCCTGCATTTCGTAGTGTCGCGCCTACATTGAGCGAGGTGGTCTGTGCAAATGTGCCTTCACTCAAAGGGGCTTCCAAATCCAAATTATAAATCGAAATCCATATATCGTTTTCGCTGCCACGTACAAAAACACGATTATTGGGACCGGATTCCTGTTCGTGACTTCTGTATTGGAACGAAAGGAAAAGTGTCTCAATCGGAATCTTGCCATCTGCACCACGCAAGCTAAAATTAGATAGATTTTTTGTGATAATCAATTCATTAATTGACTCAATGCCATCTTCTACATTATTGATAGTAAGTGCTTTACCTTCTGCTGCGAAGTCATTTCCAATGACTAATTCGCCATTCGGATTGCTACCCTGAAAATCAAGGAAAGGTGCGCCGCCTAAACCCATTTTATTTTGCTGAATGACATCGGCTTCGAGGTCATCAAATGTTTCGTCTACTTTAATCGGTGAAACCAATGGTGGATTGGCAAGTTGTATCAAAACGACTGTTTGTGGAACAGCGTCATTTGCAGTATTAACATCATCTGCGAGGGCAGTTTTTGCCGTCAATTCATGGATGCCTGCTGCGGTAAAATCTTTTCCTAAACCAAAAGTAAATTCTGCTAATTCGCCGGGCTGAATTGTGTCGGTAAATTGGTCGGTAACGAGCGTGATACCATTCAAAGCAAATGAAATATCAAAATTGCTCTCTGCGGTATTGCCTTTATTTTCCAACTCTATTGTAATCAATTGATTGGGCGAATGTGAGCTATTCGTAAACTCGCGCCCGGTACCAGAAACGGGAGAAATGATGCGTTTGACACGCACATCACTGAGGTCGGCACAAATCAAATTATTTCTAACTGCCTTTTGTGCAATGGCTCTATATCCGCGATGATTCGTCTCACTAATCGGGCGAACGCTATACCATTCTTCGCCGATAGTTGGTTGATTGTCAATAATAAAACTCGTTGCATTTGTGACCCCAAGCGGTTTCATAAAAGTATCGAGTCGCATGATTTCGTAAGCTACTGCGCCTTTTACATCACTCCAATTGAGATAAATTTTACCGCCGCAAGATTGCGGTGTTTCGAGCGTGGGTTGCTGCATGATGTTGAACGGATATTCATTCACCGACGATATAGAACCGCCATTTGTGGTGACTCTCACACGACCTTTATTGGTGTGTCGTATATTTCCGGGGAATGCAAAATCGACATAGCCTTCGGCTACGTGTTCGGCATTGGTGGGTATTTCTTTCCATGTGATGCCGTCATTTATAGAATAATGTACTTCCACATTATTTTTGCCCGGACCTGCGGCATTCCAACGGAAAAATTCTCTCGAACCGGGCATAAATGTTTCTCCACCAACAGGATAGGTCAATTCGACGCCATTTGTAAGAACTTCATATACGACGAAATATTCTTGCGGTCCTTGCGGAACTTCTGCTCCCGTAACGCGGATAGTATAAGTGCCAGGCAGTATTTCGCCAGGGGCTTCTTCACTTAAAGTGACTTGTTCTACATTATTCAAATTATCAACGCCGCGTGTGGCATCGTTATTTACATTTGCAGGCGTGGGGTCAAGTATCCACGGATTGTATACGATTTCGTTTGGAGCTTTTAGGGTGAGTTGGAGGTCATTGACAAGGGCTTTTGATGCACCCACAACACCTTCTTTATCATGCCAGTACAACATCACGCGTACTTCGGCGGCATTCGCAGGAACTTGTATGGTGTATTCATCAAAATCTCCATTTGCAATATATTCTTTGTGAAAACGCGCTTCGCGCAATGCTTGTACCGCACAAGCCACATCGGGCATACCATAACCAAAAGTATAATCCGGTCCGGGATTACCGATATCATTTGCTGTATTCATCAAATAAGCTTTTAAAAGCGCAGCTTCGGGATTAGTGTTAAATTGTTTGCGATAGGCTTCGACCATCAATGCCCAAGCACCTGCAACCGCAGGCGCAGCCATACTTGTACCGCTAATCATTACATAGTCATTATTATTTCCATTGGAACGAATACTCTGCCCGGGGGTAGCAATATCTGGCTTTAGCCTTCCATCTTGCACGGGTCCGCGACTACCAAATGTAGTCGTGCGTCCTCTATGCGAAGTTGCTCCAACCGTGAGTGCATTTTTATTGCTTGAATAACTTCTCAATACCGTATTAAAACTTTGCGGATAACCGATGCAAGATATTAACCCGCTATTTCCCGCAGCAATAACGTGCATGAGTTCGGGCATATCCAACATCTGCTTATCGACGCTTTGGCTGGTGGCGTTGTATTCGCCCGCAGTGTTACAATCGAAGTTAGATGGTCCGTAAGAATTATTGGTCACCACCATACCCTCTGTGTGATAAGTTGCGGCTTTGGCGATTATATTGCTCGTAATATCCATGACCAACATAGAGTTATAAGCAATTCCTCTGTGCCAAGGGTTGATATTGCCTGTACCACCAACGATACCTGCTACGTGGTGCTGATGCGCTCCCCAAATGTCAAGACTCGTTCTATTATCCGCGCGATGTTCAAAATCAACGTGACCTTCTATATGGCCACCATCGCCGATGCCCACAATGACGCCCGTGCCTGTACACGGCACACCACCAAGAAAACCCGCTCTTACAGGATGGATGTGCATGGCAGGTACAGCGTAGTGATTGAGTTTTACATCGGGTGCTTTGATAGGCGATACGTGCGCCACGAAAGGCAGTTGAGCTAAAGCCGTAATCTGCTCAATATCAGCACGTAATTCCAGATGACGAGAATTGTTGAGTGGATTGCCGAGTAGCTCACAACCCATGTTTTTTAATTCACTATGAATGGCTACCGACTTGCTATCGTGAAGTACGATACTAAGGTCGATTTTATGGGCAACTCGGGTTGCCCACTGTGGCAAATCGCCTTCATTTAGCGAAGCGGAAATCTTGCTTTCAATAGGCATTTTTGCCCATGCGCGGAGGTCGGCAGCTGCGAGTTTCCCTCCTGCAATAGCATCGGAAATGGCAGCTTGATAAGCATTGGCACCCAAATACGAAATCAGTCTAATACCTGAATTAGCGAGTTGGGTGCGTGTCGTGTGATTTGGTAAATTTTTGAATTGTAAGACGACGTAATATTCGTTTTGAAATAAAACATCTTGCAGCTTATGAGGCTGCTCTGTGAAATCGGAAAGGGATCCTGTAGGCGTGAAATCAACTGATTTAAGTTGTATTTTGTAGTTCTCTTTACTAACTTGTGCAAATGATGCAATAGTAAACATCATAGCAAATATCAGCATACAAGTGAATGTTGCTCTCATGATTGTAGTTGTTTTTTGTACCATTACTGACGGGTAAACGGATACAATTTGTTTGAGTAAAAATTAGCTTGTCAGCGATTGGATTTGTCTCGAAAATAGGGTAGGGGAGTAGGAAACGCTTTCTTGCTTTGTAGATATTTGTGACAGAGATATGTGTATTAGTATGTAAAAAAATGTATTTTATTTTTTTTACGTGATAAACGTAACACAGACATTCTTGTCTGCATTACAGTACGGACAGACAGGAATATCTGTGTTATGGTTAAAAAAATATAAATGAATAGAATAGAAGCTCGCGCGATATTGGATGAAATGATAGAAAATTCGAGTCTACATCGCCACTCGCTAACAGTAGGCATGGTCATGGAAGCCTACGCCAATAAACTCGGCGAAGACCCTGATGAATGGTATATCACAGGCATATTGCATGATGCTGATTACGAGAAATACCCGTCAGAACATCCGAATATTATCGTGCAGAAAATGCGTGATATGGGCGAGGAAAAAATCGCACATGCCATTTCTGCGCACTATACAAAATGGGGTGTGTCTTACGACACACTACTCGACAAAGCCTTACTTGCTTGTGACGAATTGACGGGCTTTATTGTGGCTGCTGCGCAGATTCGTCCGACCAAATTGGAGGGTTTGACGGCGAAATCGGTGAAGAAAAAGTTTAAAAATCCAAAATTTGCCGCAGGCGTAGAGCGCGACGAGGTGATGAAAGGCGTGGAATTAATGGGCGTGGATTTCACGGAGCATATCAATTTTATTATTGGGGTGTTGCAGGCGAATGAGGGGGAATTGGACTTGTGAGAATGTGTAGGTGAATAAATGTGTATTCGTTTAATTTTTCTCTAATCCAAGTTCTAAGGTACTGAATTGGTGAGTTCTTCTTTTGAATGAGCCGATTAAGAAATTGTTTGACATTTTGATTTTCAGCAACATCATCAGTTCGGGTAAACTTTTTAAATTGCTTGACATTTTTAAAACCATGCTCTTTTGGATTAATACCTAATTCTTCCGAAATATTGAACATACAATGCTCAAAATCGGGTGTAACAACAATGATAAAGTGTTGTGTATCAGGACTGTGTTTAAATAAAAAATGTTCGCGAGTTTCTATAATTTTAAACTCCTGATAGTAAGGATGTCGGGCAATTTTATCGTTATCAATCACGCCGATGGCAAGTCTGTTCTGATACTTTTCCTGCATTTCCTTTGTAACATTACTGATACCATGTTGGTGATTTGGTCTTTTGAAGCCCATGAGTTCGACCAACAAAGTATCAACATTACATTCGGGAATAATTCTAAATTCTCTACTCATTATCGAACCATCTGAGGTTAAAAAATAAATCTACACCGTTATTGGTAATATCGGCATAATCTTGCTCATTCAATTTGTAAATCTGAGTTTCATAATCTTTATATGTTGCTACGAATATTGATAAATCTTCGGGAGGTGTATTTTCCATGAGGGTAGTCTACAGGTACGGGCTGTGAGTACTTACAAAGAATTGATTGCTTTCGGCATCTATCATTTTGTACGCCAAACTGCTGATATATGGAGGATAGGCATGGCTTTCGGGTTCTTCAAAGAGAATGACCGTGTCTTCATTGGAATGTATGGCAGCGTAATGAAATAGTTTTCTTTGCAAGGTATCTGCTACCAAATTGAAGGGGATGAAATAGGATAAACCTCTGATTTTGCGCTGAATGAGTATTTTGCTGCGTTCGGTGTCCATCGTCAATTCCAGTCCGTAAGCCTGAAATGCTAATCCGGCTTCTTCGCTCAAATCACTATTGGTTTCGAGTATCGTAAATAAATTATTGCCATGTGGCGGAACGAGATATAATTCGTTTGAATTGAATTTTTCATCATAAGGTTTGAAGGAATATTTTTTAACTTTTTTTAATGAAATTTTTCCCTCCGAAGTAGATACTTCACCATTATTTCGCCAACTAAAACTTCCCTCTAAACGCCCATCAACAGGCTTGTAAGACATAAATTCATAGTGATACAGTCCATTTTCTCTATCAAAATTAATTTTTATATCTCCCAAATCGGACTTAATCTTTACCTCTAATTTATTGTCATTAAATGGGAAAAAGTTTTTAATCTGTTCAAAACGAATGAATTTGTCAGGATGATTTCCGTCTATTCCATACAACCCAATCGCCTCCAAAATATTCGATTTCCCCACATTCGGCTTGCCTACAAATACATTGATACGACTACATTCCAAGTCCATTTCCTTGATGGATTTGAAATTTTCGATTCGCAATGTTTTGATATGATTTTCGTTCATAAATGTTAATTTTATTTCATCACAAAGGTAGTTTTATTCATTTAATTTCTCCACTATCCATGTTTTGACTTTTTTCAAAGGGGAGTCTTTCTTTTGGATGAGGGTGTTGAGAAATTGTTTGACGTTTTGGTTTTTGTGTACGTTTTCGTCTTTGGTGGCATTTTTGAACTGTTTTAGTGATTTGAAACCGTACTTTTCGGGATTTACTTCAAGTTCTTCTGCGATATTGAAAATACATTTTTCAAAAACGGGATTGACAAGGATTAGGTAATGTTTAGTATTTGGTAAATATTTGAGAATAAAATGATTACCTATTCTTTCTTCCGTTTTAAAGTCATCGAAATACTTGGGATGTTTTGCTTTATCATTGTCAACAACTCCTATCGCTTTTCTATTTTTGTAGCTGTTTTTCATAGCTTTAGCAACGCCTCCAATGCCTCCCGGTACACGGAAAGGACGTTCAAACCCCATCATGCTAATCAATAGTCTATCAGCAGGACCTTCTACCAATATACACCTCCCATCAGTCATTGACGTACCAATTTAAATTGTAAAAAATATCTACGCCATAATCAAGTAATTCGGATAGCTCGTCATCTGTCATTTTCTTGATTTTTGTTTCATGATTTTCGTAGGTAACAATAAAAACTGATACTTCTTTCGAGTTTTCAACTAAGTTGTTGAATATAAATGGGCTATGAGTGGTTAAAAAGTATTGATTATTATTCTCATCATCAACAATTGCTTGCGCTAGTCCCTTAATGTAGGGTGGATAGGAGTGATTTTCAGGTTCTTCAAATAAAATTACAGAATCTTTATTGGAGAGAATTGCCGCATGGTGAAAAATCATTCTCTGAAACGTATCTGCTGTTAGACTATAGGGCAGGATGTAACTTAATCCGTCTTCAAATTTTCGCTGCACTCCAAGTGTATTGTTCCTTGTATCTATGATAAATTCTAAACCATAATCCTTTACAAAGCTGCTAATTTTACTTCTTAATTCTCTACTGTTTTGAATAATTGAAATGAGATTTTTGCCGGATGAAGGATGTAAAAATGAGCCATTAGAAATTACTTTAGCATTTTCTAATGGTGCAAATATGTATTTTTTAACATGTTTGGGGAGTTCATCATAGTAGTTGAGATATAGACGTTCACTGTAGTGAAGCCCTCCTTCTTCTATATAAAAAACTCTATCAACTCTTTCGTTACTTTCGTCATTTTCTTGTTTCTGGACATATTTATTCCATGTCTCCAAATTCAAATCATCTGAAAAATTTGAACTACTAACAGCCATTCTAAGGCTCTGTTCTCCCACTAGTAGCATTACAATGTTATCAAGATTGGAGTAAACACGTAAAGGAGAATTCGAGTTTTCAAAATGAAATAAATCTTTTAACTCTTCATATCTCACAGTATCAGCAATTAAACTTTCGTCGCGATTAAACCCCACGCCTAACAACCCAATCGCCTCCAAAATATTCGATTTCCCCACATTCGGCTTGCCTACAAATACATTGATACGACTACATTCGAGTTCCATTTCCTTGATGGATTTGAAATTTTCGATTCGCAATGTTTTGATATGATGTTCGTTCATAAAAAATGAGTAAATGAGTAAATGAATAAATGAAATAATAGTCAGCAAAATAACGCTAATTAAACACTCAAAATTCATTCATTCAAGATTAATTTCGTTACAATGTAAAAAATATCGTATTATTCGACAAATATAAAGAGAAATGAATAAAAAACAAGCTGCATTCCGACCTACATTAATGCTACTCGGTTTCTTGGGACTCGTGGGTGCGTATCTGTATTTTTTCACTGAAAAAGATGTATTTTGGGGTGGCTTTGCGGCGATGATGGTTTTTTATGGCGTCATCTTTTATTTGGGCAATCGTGCGGCTAATCTGCGGAGCAATGAAAGTGCGACGGATGTCATGTTGGCGGGGCGTAGTATTCCGCTTTGGATAGCGGTGTTTACGATGAGTGCGACTTGGGTGGGCGGCGGTTATATCAATGGTACGGCAGAATCTACGGCGACCGAGGGCTATGGTCTGATGTGGGTACAAGCGCCCTGGGGCTATGCAATGAGCTTGATTATTGGTGGCTTGTTTTTCGCGCGAAAGATGCGGCGGTATAAGTTTAAAACGATGCTCGATCCGCTCGCCCAACGCTTTGGTAAACGCATGGCTGCTGTTTTATTTTTGCCTGCCCTATCGGGCGAAATTTTTTGGACATCTGCAATACTCACTGCACTCGGCACTACTTTCGGGACGGTACTGGGACTGGACTTTGGCGCGTCGATTATACTTTCTGCGATAATTGCGATTGCATATACGGCACTCGGTGGCTTGTGGGCGGTAGCTTTGACGGATATTGTTCAGATGATTTTGTTGTTTGTGGGTTTGATATTGGTGATTCCGTATGCACTCGAAACAACGGGCGGTTGGGACACAACTTGGGCGGCGTATGTAGAGAAAAAAGGTGCTTTGGCGAGTTTTCTGCCTTCGCGCGAAGCCCTGGGAAGTTATTATTGGAATTGGTGGGATTATGCTTTGTTGTTGATGTTTGGTGGGATTCCGTGGCAAGTGTATTTTCAGCGAGTGTTGAGCTCTAAAGATGAAAACACGGCAGTGGGACTCTCTATTTTTGCGGGATTTATATGTTTATTGGCAGCGATTCCGGCGGTGATGATTGGGGTTATTGGCGATGTTGCGCCCTGGGATGCGATACAACAAGCTGCGCTTAGTGAAAATCCAGCACTCACGCTCCCTTATGTGACACGTTACCTAACACCGAGCGTGGTGGCAACGATTGGGCTGGGCGCGATAGCGGCGGCGGTGATGTCATCGGTAGATTCGTCGATTTTGTCGGCGTCTTCAATGTTGAGTTGGAATATATATCGTCCGCTGGTAAAACCTGATATTAGCTCGGAAAATCTGTCAAAAATTATCAAACGTAGTATTTGGATCATCGGTATCGCGTCTACGCTCCTCGCGCTTCAAGTGCAGAGTGTGTATGCCCTGTGGTTTTTGTGTAGCGATTTTGTGTATTGTCTTCTTTTTCCGCAACTGGTTACCGCATTATTCGATAAAAAAGCAAATGTATATGGTTCGATGGCGGGCTTTGCTGTGGCATTTTTTTTGCGATTTGGTGGAGGGGATGCAACTTTGGGAATCCCGATTTTGTTACCTTATCCGATGATAGAGGACGGCGTAGTGCTGTTTCCATTCCGTACATTAGCCATGATTAGCGGACTCGTGGCGATAATTGTCGTGTCGAGATTGACACAACGAGCATGTCCGCCTGATTCGTTGTCCGTTGATTCGTGAATTCGTGTACTCGTTATTCGTGTATCCGTTAGTACGAATGACGAATCAATGAATAACGAATAACAAATCAGCGAATAAACATGAAACAAAGACTGAAATTAGGCAAATTTAGGGGAATCCCGATTTATGTGCATTGGACTTTTTCCTTAGTGATTTTGTATTTTGTATATAGCAGTGTGCAGTGTGGTTTGGATGCAATTGGGGTGCTGTGGGTGGTTGGTTTTGTTTTGACGATATTTACTTGTGTGGTTTTGCATGAGTTGGGACATTCTTTATCGGCTCGTTGGTATGGGATTGATACAGAGGATATCACACTGCTGCCGATAGGCGGTGTGGCACGACTCAAATCAATGCCGCGCGAACCCTTGCGCGAGATAGTTGTCGCAGTGATGGGTCCGATGGTCAATATAGTAATTGCTATCGGATTGTTGGTGTATTTCTGGCTGACTTCGCAGAATATATGGCCTAATATTATCGTTGAGAATTGTTTGATTGTCAATCAGGCTAACTTTTTGCACTGGCTTTTTGTGACGAATTTTGGCTTGGTGCTCTTTAATATGATTCCTGCATTTCCGATGGATGGCGGACGGGTGCTACGTGGTTTGTTGGGCTTTGGATTCAAACGAGTAACGGCAACCAAAATAGCTTCTATTATCGGTAGGGTCTGTGCAGTAGGTTTTGCGGCATGGAGTTTTACGGGTGGTGGTCCGGTGCTGATGCTGATTGCGTTTTTTGTGTATTATACGGCTTCGCAAGAGTACGATAATGTACGCACAGAAGAAGCTCTCAGAGACAAAACGGTGCGCGATGCGATGCGGACGCAGTTTACGCTGCTACCTTCGGATAGCAATTTGGATGATATTGTGCCGTACATCACAGCGACTGCCGAGCAAGGTTTTTTGGTAGTAGAAAGCAATGACAAAGGGACAGGTTTAAAAGGCGGCGTCACGCGTACAAGTATCGTAAAAGCCATCAAACAATATAAAGGACAGCAAAGTTTCTTGGACAAATGTATTGATTTTGTTGCGAAATATGTTTTTTCGCGTCCGCAGAAAAAAGTATTTTTCATACATGAATTAACGAATGACAAAGTACGCTATTTGACACCCGATATGCCGCTTCCGATGGTGTATCAGGAGATGATACAGCTTCAAATTCCAGTGATGCCTATCCGTGAAAATGATGAACTTGTCGGGGTGCTGGATTATTATCAGGTGCGGGAGTTTGTGAAGTTAAACTCTTAGTGAAAGAAAATAAATAACTTGCCCCATTATGCTTGTTCTTTTCCCTTCTAAAAAACACAAAAAATAGTTCCG
>ENA-ORXT01003133-ORXT01003133.1-marine-metagenome-genome-assembly--contig:-NODE-3133-length-18660-cov-10.075768_pt1 | contig 18660 bp, 17 predicted proteins | sample MGYA00237868_ERZ511482 | MGnify/ENA metagenome assembly ERZ511482 | reverse complement strand
GGCCGGGTTTTAGGCGAGACGTGGTCGGGGCGTTGACAGTGCGTGGGCGAGAGAGCCGGTGAAGGCATACTGCTAGTAGGTATGTAAGAAACAATGGCTTTGTTGGTGACAAACGGGTGCGTTGTGCCCTTGTGCCCTGACAAGTGCATGGTGGGGCGCCGCCTTGTCCATTCCTTGGTTTCGCAGCGGCTTTCTTGTCGTGCTTGACAGTAGGGGCAAGCATTCGTGGGTGTGAGTGGGAGGTTTTTTTATGTCCTCACGGTGGCATTTTCCCGTGCGCCAAGCCGTTTACTGCAACAACAAAGTCTCCTCGCGCGAGGCGCTATGTCTCGGTAGCCCCGCAGTACTCTTCCACGCCTTCGTCAGTCTCATCTACCGGTGCCCCGCTCGTCTTCAGGAGCGTTGTGGCCTGCTGCTTCCAAATTTGATGCAGAAGCTTGGTGCTCTTCAAAGAGGGCGACAGTCCGTCCATCTGCTTCGCCACCTTGGTGAGGGTGTCCAGCTGGTCGGCATTTTGCTGTGCCTCGTTCTTGTTGTCGCCCAAAATGGCCTCGAGGCGCCTGTCAATGCCGTCGAGGACCTGCTCGTGCGCCGGGGCGGCACGCTTGCGGCCCCGCGCCGGCGACGTCCTGTCGCTCCCCGACCCCCCGCCACCCCCGGCCTCGAAGGCGGCATCGTCCGGCAGGTTGCGAGGCCACTTGTCGAGCAGGTCGGGGTTGATTTGAAAGACGCACCAGGCGTACTCTGTGGCCTGACGGAGCAGAGGTGACACATCATCAGGAATGCAGTCCTCAAACTCACGCACCTGCTGTCCAATGGCCGGCTGGTTGTTGCCGCACTTGGTGTACCACTTGTACGCCACGCAAAAAATGCGGCGGAGGTCGGCCCATTTGACCTTGAGGAAGGCCGGCGGCCGCTCGCGCGGCAACACGGTCGGAACGGCCATCAAAATCGACAGCGGCGCGTTGGCGACAGCGTCGGGCGCGTAGTCGTTGTCGTTGTACAGCTTGCCGACGTGGGAGATCCAAGGGTCGGGCGGGGGCGCTTCCAGCTCGGAGCGCGATCGGTGATTTTTGTGTGCCGACAAGGCGTCTTGCACGCTCGACTCGCTGAGCACGTGGACCATCCTGGCGTACTCGTCGAGGTCAAACGGAGGCTGCGCGGGTGCCCCACCCGCGCTGCCTGCCACGCTGGCGCGGGTAGGCAGCACATGCAAGCAGTTGTTCGAAAGAAAAACTGGTGACGACGGAAACAATCCGCTGGAGGAAGCCTGCAAGTTGGGGATAATGTTGCAAAGGTTTTGAGCGGTCACGTCGCTCACTAAGCGCTTGGCAAGCGACAGCTTCACCCCGCAAACAGGAACATCGGCTGCCTTGCAAATCTCCTTGAGCTGCTCGCGAGTGTAGACGCGCAGCAGCGCGGCGTGGACATCCGCCGCAGAATCCTGAACAGCCGCGAGCTGCGGCGGCCCGTCCGCCGCGGCCGAACCAGTAGGAGGAAGAGAGTCAATCGAGGCCGCAACAGCGGCAGCCGCCAACGCGTTCTGGGACGCCATCGTTGTTGGCACGCCGGCTGCCTCGCGGGAGGCAGATGAAGACATACTTAGGAGACGTAAACAGCTCGTGGTGAGTGCACGCGGGGGCCAGGGATCTACGGGTGGCAGTCGGAGCGCTTCTCTTTTCGAGAAGCGCCGCCGGTGTGCACCTTCCGGAGATCCCGGAATGGAATTCACTCAACAGAAAGCACTCAAGTTCCTTTTAATTAATTTCATCAAATCAGTGGGGCTCTAAGCCGTATTCTCTATGCGTACCGCGATTCACCTACCCCCCATCTTCGATCGCGGGCTCGGTATCGGGCCGCCCACACGTTGTCAACGTGGCCAGCTGTGGCCAATGGCTGAGCGAAACCGTATACCGCATACCGCGATACCGGCAAAAGAGCCCGGTGCGGAACGACCCTTAGTGGGGCGTCTCGAAGAGGCAGAAATCAGGTCGGTCGGGATCGCGATCGAGGAAGAGGGGCCACGGTACGGCACTGCAATCGCTGCTGTGTTTCGCACCGTCTCTCCCGCCTTCGCGTCGCTCCTGCCGACCCTGTTGACCACCGTCGGCTGCTCGAACACCCTCCGTGTTGCCTTGTCGACCGGGTCGGTCGCCCCCCCTCTTCCTCCATGGCCACCGCGAAGCACACCTCGAAGCGCACCGCGGTAACCGTGGCTTGCCTGTTGGTCGACGACATGTCTGCGTCGCTGGCCTTTTACGTCGACGTCCTCCCCTACGCCATGGATTACGCCATGGACGCTGCCGGCGGGGCGGTGCCCGTCAAGGACCGCAGCCGTCGCGGGGACATCACCTTCACGTGCCTCAAAGCACGCGGCGGCGCGGAGGTCATGCTCCAACTGCGCCCCGCGATGGACGACTACCTGCCAGCGGGGGCGATTGCGCCGCCGCCAACGCCGGGGTCGGGCTCCCACGTGATACTCTACGTGCGGGGGGTGGACGTGGACGCTGCGTACGCGGCGCTGCCGCCGTCGGCCGACGTGCTCAAAAAGCCCCGGACGATGCCGTATGGCTTTCGGGAGCTGGCGCTGCGGGATCCCGCCAATGGATACGTGGTCGTGCTGACCAAGCACGTCGGGAGCGCGTCGTCGTAGGCGCTCGAGTTGGTGGCGTTGGCAGAGGGGGCTGAGTGAGTTCGCGGTGCTTGTGTTGACGGGGGTGCAGTTGCTTGATTTGCTTCCTTATTGGCATACCTCTGCTTGTCATGAGTTTCTTCCCGTGGCGAGCCGTGGAGCGCACTCACAGGAGGCGAGACGGGTGGCTCGCGTTTCCCCACGACAGCGTTCCCAGCTGGCGGCAAACACACATGACAGGCGCCAACGCCGCGCCGGGCCCAGTACCCAGCGTCGCCTGCCACGCGCCCACGCCAGCCGTCGAAGTTCGGGACGTGTCGGTGTTGCCAGGGGACACTGGCTGCCACAGTGGTGCTGCCAGACGCGCGGGCCCCGCGGTTGTCTCGTGGAAACGTGCACCGCTTGGCGCGTCCAAGTCTTTTGGACGCAAGTGGCAGAGTCGGACCCCATCAGCATGAAACAGGTCCACCGCCGCGTCCCTAATTTTCCTGCCATCGCCTTCGGAATCATCCACGTGGGGAGGTGTGACAGCGGGCGGTCTGGGGCAAGAGCCGACCCCACCTCGCCCGCCGACATGGTGCTCCTCCCGGGTAAGAGTAGACATCACACGAAGCCGAGAACCGTGCGCATGCCGCGCGACTGCAAGTCCTTGCCCCCCCGGCCACCCTCGCCACCGCCACGCGCCGCAGTCCCCGCACTTGGCACTCTCCTGCCCACTGGACGCCGCCATGTCCATGACGTGTGCAACGGACCGCCGGCGAGCGGCAACTCGAACGCCTCGTCCACAAGGCGTGACCTGTGAAACTGACAAACTCTCGGCGTCCCCAGGCCGTGGCACCACTCCCGCGGGCGTGCTCGCCGCCCGGCATACATGCCTTGATCGGGCCTGGTGGCGCCGACTTCCCCCCCCCCTCCCCCCCCTCCGACGACCACTTGTACGATTTCGTCGCTGAACACAGAGCGAGGGGTTGCACACGGACTGCTGTGGGCCTCTTGAATCCGCTGCTCGTCGATCGCACCGAAGCCACTCATCGAATGCGCCTGCACCCACAAGAGCAGAGGCCAGCGTGAAGGGCGGTGAACGCGGCCTCCAAAACGATGAGACGAAGGCCCGGTGGATGGACACCTGGTAGGAAGCCCGATCAGTGCTCACTTGCCCGCCGTTAGTCCGAATCTCCAGTCAGGTCCACGATCACGACGCCCGACGATGGCGGCGGCGGCAGTGGTGGCGGCAGCGACGCGACGCTCCCCGCCGGTTTTTCGTCACGCGAATACGCCGAGCCGCCGTCCGGAGGAGTGTCGGGCGGGGGTGGCACCGACGCGGCGGCGCCACCATCATAGGCAGCCGAGTCGTTCGCCCGGGAAGACGAACCACCCACCCCTCCTGTTGCCGTTGCTTCCCCCCCCCCATCACCCCCCCGCTCGTCATCGGCGTCGGCATCGCACAAGTCGCTGACGTCGATAGTGCGCTGGCGCTTGGTCGGGGGCGATGCGGCTGCCCCGCCCCCTTCCCCCCCGCCGCCTTTGGGCGACGGTAGCCACAGCGACCCGTCTGTCCGCACCTCCACCTCATCCGCGTCGGGAAATCGCCGCAGCGCTTCGGCCAGCAGCGGAGACGTCCACAGCCGCTCCACCGATGCCGTTGGACGGTTGCATACTGGGCACGCGTACTTGCGCGCACGCCGCGCGTAGGCGAGGAACATGCCCAGATCAAAGCACTGCATGTGCCGACAGTCGACGCCTTGCACGGGGGTGGTGAGGCGGCCCATGGAGAGCGGGCAGCGGAGGGAGACCTTGGCCGACTCAATCTCCACGCCCCCGCCCTGCATGAAGGCCGCCGCGTCAGCGACGGCCACGTCCAGGGGCGACGTCGCGCCGCCGTCGGCGTGCGTACGGGGCAACCCGTGCTGGACACGCAGACGCTCCACGTGCGATACCGTCTGTGCGTCGACGTGACGCCCAAATGCTGCGTCGCTGACGACCCGCACCGGCTGCACAAAGAGCACAAAGAGGGCGGAGGCGTTGCCGGCGCCCCCCGCCGCAGCACTGCCCCCTCCAGCGGCGCGATGGAGGGACACGGCGTTGAGACTGGACAAGCAGCCGGCCGCCGGTCGCAGGTGCGACGTCAAGTCCGTGCCGCTATCGGGCCCGACGGCCACCCCCGCGGCCGTCCGCCGCGCTTGCGCCACCGCCACCACCGCGCTATTGACCGTCGCATACACCGGGAACGGCCACTCTTGCGTCCACGTCGACGGTGGCCGCCCGGTTTGTATCCGTAAACACCGCAGGTGCAGCTGCTGCTGACCGCCATCGTCGCCAGCGGCGGGCACCGGAAGGACAGGGGTGGCAAAGGATATAGTCACCGCCGGACAGGCCGGGCGACCGAGGTCGGCTGCAGAGACTATCACCGGCGGGCACAGCGGCGCGGCGGTCGGCAGCACAAATGGGCTTTCGCCGGTTAAAAACGGGTCGGTGAGGAAGTCGAGCGCGTCCAGACGCATGCCGGGGATAGCCGCCCCCACGCCTGCTGCCAAAGAGGCGCCGCCGGCGTTGCCGCCGCCATAGGTGGAGCCCGGAAACGCCGGCGGCACGCGCTCGGTCCACTCACTGGCACCCCCACCGTGCGGCGGCAACATTGCCCATTGCACCGCCGTCGCGGCCAAGGCCGTGCCGGACCGAGCAGCGGCGGCGGCGGTGGCGGCCGCGGCGGAGCCACCCGCCCGCCGCCGTCGCGCTCCCGGGTCCTGGAGGCAGTCGAGGAGGCGGCTGGCCAGGGCGGCCTTGACGCCATGGGCGGGCAAGTTGAGAGCGATGGCCAACTCGACCAGCAAAGCACGCGAATGCGACATGAGACTCGCGTGGCGAGCGCCATGGCTCAAGCCCAGCGACCGGACACCTGTGGAGAAGAAACCGCAACACGCACCAAGGGTTCATTAACGACAGAAGAAAACACACACCAACGTGAAAAACATGAAAAATAAATACCACCGCCGGGCCATACACCGCAACAGCCGACGCGTCACGTCACATCAACAACAACGTACAACACTCCCATCGACGTCAGCGCCAGACGCCCTGCAACACATCCCCCCTGCCCCCACCACCGACTGCGATGAGAGCCACCCCCACACCCATTCATCTCAACTCTCGGCAGCACAGCACGTCCCAGACGCTAGCGTTCCACGTCTTCATGCTCGCCATACAGCAGAAGCACCGGTCCTATCCGCAATCCCCCTCATCTGGACGTACCCGCAACAACACCCTGCTCTGCCGCCCATCCCCGGAATCCCAACACCGACCGCAACACCGACGACGTCGAGGGGTGCCCCGTGTGCCCGACGAGGCGCCCAAGGACGGTGATCGTCGGGGGCGGCAGCGCAGCCAGCCGCCGCGCCACGCCCGGGAGGTCCGCAAGGCAGGGGGGGCGGGCGCCGCTCCCGCCAGAGCCTGTTGAACGCGGACCCCAGTCGGTACCATCCATCATCCCCTGGTCGTCGACGTCGTCCCGTTCCCCAAACCACCAGCACCCACCCGTTGATGCCGTCTCGGCGCGACGACGAAGCGGCGACGCCCCTGGTCGTGACGCCGCCACGGTGTGCGTGGCGGCACCCCACCGAGGAGTCGGCGAATTTGAAGCCAGCTGCGTGAAAAGGGGGAGCTCAAGATGACGGTTGGTGGGTGTCAAACAATATCAAGATTTCTGCCAGTGCCCGTCCCACTCTCGTTCTCAGGAGCAAGTCGAGACCTTCAAAGCAGGACAACGAGTCAAAACGAACATGCATGCAAGAGGTATGCACAGCGCATGATACTCTTCTCAGGCAAGTATGCCTGCCGCCCAGAGCACCGCTTTCTACTTGACGGGTTGGGAAACAATGTCAAGTATGTTTGAGTGGGCGTTCTACCATGATCGCGGCAGCAACTGTGGTGCTACGACGGAGGTCTCTGGCAGAGTCTTCGGGACCAACTCCCCCAACTTGTACGGCTGATGTTTCATGCTGAGACCTACTGACTTGACGAGCCTTTCCTGCGGCGCTATCGCCTGGCGCCGATGCACATCACGCATGTCGTCGGCGCGATCCTGTTGCGAAAAGGTCAAGACAGATTCCGGCTTCTTCAGTTCCAAGCAATGCCCAACTCCTGCGGATTGGGGTGCATACTTACAACGGCTGGCGCACCCACCCCACTTGTGCCCCGCCTCGTCTTCCAGTGGGCATGCTTTGTACGTCACCGACCTGCCCACACCGCCCGACCCGTGACGTAGCACACCCGCCTGCTGCCCGACCCCCCGTGCTTCATGCCGCTGCTGTCAGCGTCAGACCACCTTTCCATCCTGCTCGCCGCTACTTCCGGGTGCCACCTCCTGACCTTCACCTCGCCGCCGCTCAGACTGCACGTCCTTCCACGTCTTTCCCCGTCCCCCCCCCCTCCTGCCCTTGCGTCCCCCCACCGCCGCAGCCACGGCCGTGGCAACGTCCCCGCCCGTGGCGGCGGCGGCGGCCCGCAGTGGCCGCCGCCCCCACCTCCCTCTTCCTCTCGGTGGCGTCGCCGCGACGCGCCCCGCGGCCCTGCGGTGGGCCCGCCGCGTCGCCGCCGCCCCCCGCCGACCCGGCGCCATGCGCCGCGCGGTCGCCGGGGCGGGTCTGGCGGGGCTCCTCCTCCTCGTAGGCATTGTGCTGGTCGCTGCACCGTGGGCGGCGCCCTGGTCGGCCGCCGCCCGCCTCGGCGCGGCGGCCGTGGTGGAGGCTGGCGGCGTCTCCCAGGCTGCCGCCACCGCCGCCGTTGCTCGTGATTCGGTCGCGGTGCCGCCGCCGCCGCCTCCGACGACCGCGTTGCGGGCGCCGACCACCACCGTGGCGGGCGTCAACGCGTCGGCGGTGGAAAAGAAGGCGGAGCTCGGGCGCGCCGGCTGGACGCTCATCCACACCACCGCCGCGACGCTGCCGACGCCGCTGACGCCGGCGGCGCGCGACGGGGTTGTTGCGCTCCTTCGAGCAGTGGCGCAGACGTACCCGTGCAAGGAGTGTCGGGAGCATTTTGCATCCTTTATCGCCGTGCACCCAATAGAGTACGTTGCCGGGCGGTGGCAGGGATGGAACGATGCCTGCCGGTCGAGTGCCAGGGGAGCGTGCCCGTACGGAAGAAGTAGGGGAAGGACGTGGGTGTGGGGCCCGAGCACCGCTGCGGCAACGATGCGGATGAGCGACGGCCCTGTCAACAGCCGCACGCGACGCGTCATGTGGTGGGGAGGTGTGCTCGGCCGCTGGTCGGCGGCTCTTCCTCGTGCTGCGGTGTGTGGCAACGCCAGTTCACTCCTGCGATGGTGCGGTCGCAACTGTGCCGCGTCGCGCCGCGCGTGCCCGAGGCGTTGGAATGGACTAGCTGAGATGCCCCTGGCGGGCCGTTGTGGCGGGTGGTCGGACGCGTTACTGACCTAGTCGTGAGTTCTCGTTTTCCTGTCCCGTTGCTTTCTCTGCGCGCCCACCCCCAATTTCTTCGTCAATTTGGGTGGCTGCCCTCGCCCCCCTCCCTGTTGCCTCCCTTGTAGCATCGAGTCGAGGGACTCGATCCTCCAGTGGACGTGCATCGCCCACAATGCCGTCAATGCGCGGCAGCACAAGCCGGCCTACCCGTGCGGCGACATCAAGGCGCTCGATGCGCGGTGGGGGGACTGTGGGTGCGACCGGGGGCCGGGCGCCGCCAAAGCCTGAGTGGCGACACGAACGGGGACGGGATCGAGGTGGGGACCGTTTTGCATCGATGGGGGGGGTACGTTGACGTCTATGGAAGCGAGGACGACCCACGTGCCGTTCTGTGCCGAGTTGTGTCTTCAAGGACTGTGTCGCCGGCGAGACGTGGCCGGGGCGTTCGCGTCCCCGCTTGCTGGCAAGTGGAGCGGGGAAGAATCCCTCTTGTTTTGTCAGAAGGATAGCATCCTTCCGCAAGCGCTGTCACTCTGGTCAGGATGGAGGTCAGGCCTGTTTGTGGGTCTGCTTGGGTTCCACAGCGTATCTGGCTTGCTCGCGCCCACACACTATTAGGCACTCGACGATGTGTTGGCGCTCGCACACAAGACCTACAGTATGGTGATGAGGCGGGTCTCGTCACGCCGGTCAAACGATCGCTAAAAGTTGCCGCTCCGCGAAACAGCTGCCTCTGCTAGAGCGTCGGACGGCCGTGGGCGTCGCCGCCGCTAAGTTTATGTCTCTTTTTTTCAACACGGAGCCAACCAGCAGGTCCCGTCGTAGTGCGGGACCCAGACACACGCCTTTGTCCTCGTTGTCAAGTAACACCCCATTGACAACAAGGGTCTGAATGTCACCTGTTTCAAGTCAACTTTGATGATTGAATGATCTAGACAAGACAAAAGGGCTAATAACATGTCGTATCTCAGATCACTTTCGTGAAGCATCTGAGATCTCTGTTAGAAATAGCTAACAAATGGCACCTTCTCACTTTTTCAGATGCGTGCATGCCTGAGTCTGGCCAAACGGTGACGCGCAGCGGGAGCCAAGATGAGCCAGTTAGGTGCATTCCTCTGAAAAGGCGTTCACAACCGCCAAGACACGTGAAAAGCACATGAGATCTCTCTCGCTGACGCTGACGGATCGTCGCGTCGCCGCTGTTCCTGTGGCGGAGTGCAGCTGGTCGGTTCACGCGAGTTCCCGCACCGCGAGCAGAACATGACCACGTTTCCAATGAGTGCCCCCCTCGAACTCGCCTCCTTGATTCCTCCCTCCGCCGTTGGTCGGCCTGCCTGTCCACGCCATCCCCGTCCGGTGGCTCGGCGCCCCCTGGCGCCGAGCCCCGTCAGCGGACACAGCAAGGACCCTCCTCAGGGGGCGACACCGGAAAACCTTCCCCCAAATGAGCAGATTGCGGCATCTCTCGCTTGTCGCGACCACCATTTCAGCCGGTGTGCTTCGTATGGCAGCTCGGCGCGGAGGTTTGAAAACCGAGGACCTCAGTTTTTTTCGACGAGGTATTCGTTTGATGAACGTGTGCAAGACTGGAGGCAACAACATGTTCATATTTCGACAGGAAAACTGTGTGAGTAGTTTAAACCAGCTTCATGACCTTTTCTTGGCAGACTCATACCTACATATGTCGCTCAATGGCTGCTTACAGCTCTGTAGAAGTCCGACGATGGGCCCTCGTCATGTTCTTTTTCAACGTCGGCAACCAACGGTGTGGAGACCAGCAACCTCGCTGGAAGTCGGTCCGGCTGGGGCCGTGGCCCAACCAGCGACCAGCCACCCGGCGTCCTGCAGGGCCACCGCCCGCGAGCCGCAGTCCCGGCCGTACCACGCGACGCACGAAGGGCGTTGCAGGCACCGCGTGGGGGGGGGGGGGGGGGGGGGGGGGGGGGGCTGCACGCTGGTCGTGACACAGTCGTCACCGCCGCCGCGGTCGCGCCGGGTCTACGAGGGGGCCACGCGCGGCGGGCGTGACATGCGCGCCGCCTCCTGTCCACCACCTGGGCCCCCCGCGCTGCCGCCCGCGGCTGCTCTTTTTGGGCACCTTCATCTGACGCTAGTCGGGCTTTTTTGTGCGCGCTGGCACATTTTTCCTTGGTCGCCCACGCCGTGCGCGCATCGTGAGAGCGCCGTGGGCGGCGCCTTGCCTTCACCGTGACCGTGCCCGTGTCATCCGCCGCGTCCGCGTCCGCCATGGACGCGACGCTGGCGGATGCCAGCCACGGCGGCGGCGGCACCCGGTCGTTTCTGTCGCACCCCGCTGCGACGCGGCATCCGACGGCACCGGCGTCGTCGCGGCAGCCCCGCGATCCTCCGGGAGGCCTGTTGTTGCCCGCTTCGGCACAATCGGCGCGCCCCGTGGGGCGCGCACCAACTGCTGTCGCAGGCGCTCGGTCGTTGAGAGGCGGTCGTAGAGGCGCCAGCGGCGGTCACATGCGTCGGCCTCGGCGGCGGCTTGGCGACCTACCGGGTGTCGCCCATAGAATGGCCAGCTTAGAGGGCGCCAACCTGTCGTTCCTCGCCCGCTTGTGTGGGTCCTCCCAGGGACCTTCACCGGCGTCCTTGTTGCGGCGGGAGGTGTTGGAATTTTCGGGCTGGGCTCACAATCCGGATGCGGCCGCGGGTACGTTGTTTTTTTGCTCTCCTTATTGTGTGGATGAGGACTGGTGGGCTTTTGGAAGGGGGGTTGAGGGCGTTGAAGTCTTGCAGCACGTTCATGTTGTGCCCTGAGCCAGTTGACTGGGGCGAGTGGAGAAGCGGGGAGGTGCGCGGGTGGTCTCTGTGGACGGTGTGTGGCTGGGACGTGTGGCTGGCGAAGGCTGGAATCTGTCGGAGGGGTATGGTCCCGACTCACATTGCCCTGGGGGTTGGATATCATTGTGCGAGTCACCGGCGACGTTGCCCTTGCTTCGCCGGGCGGTGTGTGCATACGATAAGTCGCTGACTGCTGCGGTCGTCTGTGTCGTTTGCTGCACTCCATGCCATGGTCTGCTGTGTTCGCATTGGTCTGTCATTTGCGGGTCTTGTTCTTGCTCTTGTTCCCTCTGTTGCCGCCCTTTTCGCTTCCCAGCCAACAAGTGGGCGAGCCTCGACTCGCAGACACAACACATGCGGGTGATGTACAACGCACGACCGAGGATTGCCGCGGTGCTGACTGCCCTCGGCTTATCAGACCAGGGCGACAAGTCAGTGCTGGCGACGCGGCTGCTGGCCTTTGTGGCCGACCCATTCCGACCCTGCCCCCCGCCAGTGCCGGCGCCGAAGCGGCGGCGGGTCGGCGCCCCGGCCGGCCCTTCAGGGGCCGCGAGAACGTCCCCGTCACTTCTTGGCATCGGTGGTGGTAGGGGCAGCAGCGGTGGCCGTGGCGGTGCCCGACCTACGTCACTCCCGTCGCTGCACGCGCGGGGCTCTGCGGGTGCCCTATCGTCTGAGCCTCCGCGGCGGGTGCCGGGCAGTCTCGTGGGGTTGGCGCCACCACGCCGGACGTCAGGTGGCGTCGCGGCCGCGCCGCCATTGCGGCGACGGTCGACGGGCACTTCCTCACCGATGCTGAGGCCAGAGGTGCCCGCCGCCCCGCACGCGGCCGTATGGGGGCCTGCGTCACTTCTCCCTCCTGGGTGCCTCGACCACCCCTTCCTCAATTGGGAGTCTGTCTTTGGCCGACCGCAGGGCCCACCGCTGAGCAAGCCGGTGGTCGTGTTGGGGACGGACTTACTACTGCCACCCCCGGCACGCGCCATGTTGACCTTCCCCACGCCGCCCGCGGCGGAACTTGGGGACGCTGGCGCGGCCGCCGGTACCAACCCCGTGCAAGTCGTCCTGCGGTGTTTGCGTGTCGCAGGAAGCTCGCCCATCACCAAGTGGAAGCAGAAGTGGCCGTATGGGGTGGTCGCGTACGTCAATGGATACGACAAGGGCGTGGCGAAGGGCGTGTCCTCAGACTACGACAGGACGCTCGGGCCTGACGACACCGAGGACGTTACGGGCTGCTTGTTCCCCTCGCCATTGCCGCTTGGTGCAGGGGCCGCGGGCGGGGACGCCCCCTTTGACCGCGACCTGGCCGCTGGCTCGTTCATGAACGAGGTCGTCCTGCAGTCGGCGGCAGTCGACGAGCTAGACGGCAAGCTCCTCAACCAAAGGTCGAAGGAGGTGTACTTGCTGTTTTCCCAGCGCGTTCGGACAGTCTCTGACTCGGACCTAATCCGCGACGTGCGTGCGCAGACGGTGCGGCACGTAGAGCGCCTGCGGGCGAAGCATCGGGTGCCCCGCGTGGGCACCAATGGTGCTGCAACGACGCCCCTAGACGTGGCTATCGCCGACCTGCGAGCCTCTCTGTGCGATGACGGGCTCGAGATTGATGCGACCCCGGTGTCCCTTCGCTGTCCCCTGTCGATGGGCCGCTTGGGCATCCCCGTCAAGGGCGTCAAGTGCCAGCACTTGCAATGCTTCGACCTCGCCCAGTTTCTGTCGTACGCGCGGCGGTCGCGGCTCTTTGTGTGCCCAGTGTGCAACAGCGATCAAGCGGCGATCGGGCAGCTGTGGGTATCCCCCCTTGTTGAAAAGGCGCTGCGCGATTTTCCGGAAACGCTGGCGGACGATGTGCAAGTCGCCGCGGATGGCACCATGAAGCCACTCGTCAAAAAGTCGGCGGCTCCGGTGGCGCCGGCGGCGGGAGCGGCGGCGCCGGCAGCCACGGTCAAGATCGCCCGCGCCCGCTCCCGTTTCATTGCCGTTGGTTGTGTTGACCTGGAGAACGGCTGCGGCGGCGGGGTCAGCGGCAGCAGCAGTGGGATGGGCGCTGCGGCAGCACCGTTTGCGGGGAAAGCAAGCCCGGCTTCGTCGCCGCTCAATGGGGCGTGGGATCCACTACTTTTCATTGAGGGTGGGACGAGCGCGACGGCTGGCTGTGGCGGCGGTGCCGCGGGTGGTGCCATGCCCGTTGGCTATGGCGGAGAGAGCGCCCTGCCGCCGGGCATATGCACACCCGCTCGTGAGCCACTCCCGATGGAGGTGTCGACCCCCCCACCGGCAGCGCTTCCTCTTGGCTTGGCGCCAGTCGGCCCGACGTTCATTGACTTGACAGGGGACTCAGAGGACGAGTCGCCGGCTGCCATGTCGACTCCGGCTGTGCCGGCGCCGGCTTCGGCCGATCCGTCGCTATACGTGCTAATGCATCCCGAATCGGACTATGCCATGACCCCGGCTCCACCAACCGTACCACCCATTCCGCCGCTGCCGGCGGCGGTGTCAGCGCCATTACCACCGTCGCTAACGCCTCCGCCATCATTGCCGCCATGCCCTACAGCCCGATGTGCGGCACCGCCCGTCTACAACGCTGGCGGGGCCATCGATCCTGCTTGTTCACACCGTGCGAGTAGCTGGGGACCATCGGATCTCTTGGCGGGGCTCAATGGCGAGTTCAGCGCTGGTGCAGATGGGGGGGATGGACGCGGTGGCCCCGTCGGGACGGGGCTGGCCCCGCTCGACCGCCACGTCGTCGGTGACCCCGCCCTGCTGTCACCCGTTTCGTCGAGCACGGGCGCCTTTGCAGGCGCCAGTGGCTTCGGCACTGTGGGTCTACCTCTGTCTGATACGTTGGGCGGTCACGACCTACCGGTGCAGCTGGCGCCCTTATCGGGCGGCCGCGCCTCGTCTGGTAGCGCTGGCAATGGTGGCGGCATTGGTGCGGGCGGTGGTGGCAGTGGGGGTGGTGGCGGCGGTGGCGCTGGGCACCTCGCGGGTGGCCTTGTTGCGCCCTTGCCATCGGTGCGGGAGGTAGCCTCACTCCCGTCGACGCGCGTGGGGGGTGCTCCGCCACCGCCGCCGCCTCGCAACTTGGCCATTGGCTCGTTGGTGCTGCCGCCAGAGCTGCCGTCATTGTTGGGCGATGTTCTACCGCCGCTGCGGGCGGGAGATCATCCACTTTCGACATCGGCATCGCTGCCTGGCGGTTTCTCGGCATCAGCGCCGGTGGCCTCATCAAATGGCTATGCGGTACCGAATACGACGTCGTTGTTGGACTTTCTTGTCCATCCGCCGGTGGCGCGGCCCGCGGGATTGCACGTGCCGTTGCGCCCAGAGGTGCCGCTGGGGGGCTACCTGCCAGCGCCTGTACAGGCGCCTGTGCGGGCAGACGGCTTCTCGTCGCTGCCGTCGTGGCCCGACTCGCCTGTGGCGGTGGCGCATCCATCTGCGCCGCCGTCGCTACAGCGGCCGTCGGCGACCACCTCCTTTGGCCACCGTGTACTGCCGCCGCCCGCCGACGATACCAGGGCCAGTGAGGGGGGGTGCGCCGACCGCCGGTCGGCTTGGTGGGGGAATGGAGGAGGGGCGGCCCGAGGGCTTTGAGTAGGAGGCGCGCCGGCGGCTTGTCCCTGGTTTGTTTTTCTTATGCGGGTTGCCGCGCTGTGGCACTGATTGTTTCATGACTCTACGTTTGCTCTTCTGCCGGACGGCTTCTGTCCGTGACCTCGTCTGTGATGTCTGCGCTTATCGACTGGTCAAGTCCTGTTGAGGTGATATGGAGTGTGCGGCGTGTCGGTGTGTGGGGCGCACGCCTGGACTGTTGGCGTTTGAGACCGCCGCCTCGACTCAGCTGACGGCTTCGCGTTCATGTGTACTGGTGCGAGCGGCAGCCACGGCTGCTGTGTCTGCTTCCCTTTGCTTGAGTGATCCAGACAAGACACTGTTTCTGTCCCACGCGTGCCCCGGTATGTGCTCAGGTCTTCATTGACATCTCCCCATGTACCCACCGACTCGCTGTACCGCGTTCCCTCCCTCACACGATGTCGTCGGCCACCTCACTTGCGCCGGCCCTTGCCCTTCTTCTTGCTCCCGCCCCCGCCGCCCGCCGCCGCCCCTGCCTTTTTGGCCGGCTCGTATTGGAACAGCGAGAACACCGCGTTGCGCCGGATGCCCGCGTTGAGTGCGTTGAACAGCGCAAAGCCCTCCCGCTGGTACGCTTGCAGCGGGTCGTCGCTGCCATAGGCGCGGAGGCCGACAAACTCCTTGAGGTAGTCCATCTTTTTGAGGTGCTCCTTCCATTGCGTGTCGGATTGGGAGAGGGCGAGGAAGCGCTCGACCTCCCCCGCAAAGGAGCCCCCGTCCTTGCCCGTGCGGCCGGCGTTTAGGCTCTCGGTTTTGGCGTCAAACGCTGCCGCCACCCGCGCTTGCACGGCGTCGGCAGCGGCCGAGCCGCGGCCGGCGTCCGCCAGGTCGGCCTCCCCGACCCCCGAGATGGTGGGGAAGAATTGGCGGAGTTTGGCTTCCAGCCCCGCCCAGTTGGCCGCCTCGGCCGTGCCCCCAGCGTCGGCGGTGACGTAGTTGGGCACAATCTCCGCCGCCGTATCCCGGCACCACTCGGCGTACATGGTGCCGATCGAGTCGTCGCCCGCCGTCAGCAGCCGCCGCCGCTGCGAGTAGATGGCCGCCCGCTGCACCGACAGCACCTCGTCATACTCAAAGAGCTGCTTGCGGATTTCCGAGTAGTAGGCCTCCACCGACGCTTGCGCGCTGTTGAGCGCATTCGTCACGGACTTGGCTTCGATGGGCGTGTCCTCGTCGACGCGGAAGGCGGTCAGCAGCTTTTGCAGCTTGTCCCCGCCAAACGTTTTGAAGAGCTTGTCTTCGAGGGACACAAAGAAGCGGGACGCGCCGGAGTCGCCCTGCCGCCCCGACCGCCCGCGTAGCTGGTTGTCGATCCGCCGCGACTCGTGGCGCTCCGTGCCAATCACGTAGAGGCCGCCGAGCTCCACCACCTCGTCCTGCTCCGCCGCGCAGACGGTCTTGAGTTCCGACCTGGCGGCAGCCAGAGCGGCAGACAGCTGCTCAACGGCTTCAGACGAGGCGCCCGTCGACGACACGGCGTTGGCGTCAATGCCGTCGGCCGCAGCGGCGGCGACCGACACGAGAGTGTCGATGCCCTCGGACGATTGCAGCGACCGAGGGGCCCCCTTAAACGCCGCCCCCGCCGCCGCGTCGAGCGCCTCCCGTGTGGCTTCCGTCAAGCCGTCGCCCTCCCCGGGGATGACCGCGTCGTCAATGACGTAAAACCCAATGGGCCCCTCCCCGTCGCCCCCGTCGCCAGCCTCCTCTGCTTGAAGCGCCGTGGCCAGCCGGTTGGAGCGGCGGACGAGCGCCCGCCGCGCGAGCGCCCGCGCGTAGTACTCGGGGTTGCCCCCAAGCACAATGTCCGTGCCGCGACCGGCCATGTTGGTCGCAATGGTCACCGCGTACTTGCGGGCGGCCTGCGCGATAATCTCACCCTCCCGCTGAGCGGCGGCGGCCTTGGCGTTGAGGACCTCGTGTGGGACGCCGACTTCGGCGAGCAACTCGGACAGCTGCTCCGACGCCTCGACGGAGGTGGTGCCGAGGAGCATTGGCCGCCCCAGCGGGTGCACCCGCGCGACCTCCCGCATAACCGCCTTGTACTTGCCGGCGGGCGTCTTGAACACCGCATCCGGATAGTCCTTGCGCGCAATGGGCAGGGCGGTGGGGATGGGGACGACGCGGAGGCTGTAAATATCGCCGAGCTCCGTCGCCTCGGTCGCCGCCGTGCCCGTCATGCCTGCCAGGCGCGGGAAGAGGCGGAAAAAGGCTTGGTACGAGATGGAAGCGACGGTCGTGGCCTCATTGGCAACTTGAATTCCCTCAGCAGCTTCAACGGCCTGGTGCAGCCCGTCCGACCAGCGGCGGCCTTCCATGGCGCGGCCCGTAAACTCGTCAATGATGACCACCTCCTTGTCGTCCCGCACCAGGTAGTTGGTGTCCCGCTTGAACAGTTCCTTGGCCTTGAGCGCGTTGATCAGGTAGGGCGCCCACGGGTCGGCGGGGTTGAATAGGTCCTCAATGCCGAGCGCCTTTTCGATGTCCTCATACCCCCGGTCGGTCATGAGCACAGACTGCTCCTTGATGTTGGCGGTGTAGTGCACGCCAATGGTCAAGGCGGCGGCGACCTTGGCCGCCGCCGCGTACTTGCCGGCCGGCGCGGCGACCGACTCGGAAATGATGAGCGGCGTGCGGGCCTCGTCAATCAGCACCGAGTCGGCCTCGTCGACGAGGCAGTAGTAAAACGGGCGCTCGAGCACAATCTCCTCGGCGGTCAACGCGAGGTTATCGCGGAGGTAATCAAAGCCGAGCTCCGAGTTGGTCACGTACGTCACGTCACACGCGTAGGCGGCGCGGCGCTCCGCGGGCGAGTCCCCCGCCTGCACCAGCCCGACGGACAAGCCGAGGGCGGCGTGGATGGGTTTCACAAACTCCGCGTCGCGGCGCGCCAGGTAGTCATTGACGGTGACGACGAGGACCGTGCCCCGCCCCGCCATGGCCGCCAGCGCCGTCGGCAGCACGGCCACGAGCGTTTTGCCCTCCCCCGTCGCCATTTCGGCCACGGCGCCGCGGTGGAGAGCCACCCCCCCCAGCAGCTGCACGTCGTACGGGCACAGGCCGACAGTGCGGTAGGCGGCTTCGCGGGCGAGCGCAAACGCTTCGCCGACGCCCGCGTCGAGGTCCGCCACGGACGCGCCGTCGGGGGTGGCGGCCGACAGGCGGGCCTTGAGGGCGGTGGCGGCGGCGAGGATGTCCGCGTCGCTCATCTCTTCCGTTGCCTCAAAGCGGTCCGTGACCTGCGTGACCAGCTCCCCGTACTTGTCGAGCAGCCGCCCGTTGGCGGCCATGTCAATGGCGTCGCCCCCCGTCGCCGCGCCGGCGCGCTCGTCCGCGTCGGCGCCGTCGAGGGCGGCTTCTTCGGATGGCAAGCCGACCGCTTTTTTGAGCGAGTCAAAGAGGCCCATGGTCGGGGGGGGCGCCGCCGCGAGGGGGGGGGCACGCCGCCCCACCCGCGACGGCCGGACGGTGGCCAGGCGGACGCCGGCAAAAGTGGACGTGGCCGCAGAGGCGCACGTGGAAGTGGTGGTGGCAGCGGCGACGGCGGCGCGGCCGCCCAGGGGGGCCGCGCTGACAAAGGCCGGCATGGCCGCGGCCGCCGTGCGGACGGGCATGGCGTCGACGAGGGGTGGCGGCCGGTTCGAGCAAGGCGCCGGCGGGGACGCGGGGCTCCACGCCGGCAGCAGCGTCGACAACAGGACAGACTGGCCGCGATGGCGGCCGCGATGGCGGCCTCGACGCAGACGCGCGGCGCCGCCGCCAAGTCGCGCGGCGGTGGCGGCCGGCGGTGGTGGTGGTGGCAGTAGTGGTGGTGGCAGTAGTGGCGGTGGCGGTGGCGGTGGCGGTGGCGGTGGCGGTGGCGGTGGCGGTAGCGGTGGCGGTGGCGGTGGCGGCGGTCTGCGGCACGGCCCTCTGGCGCATCTGTGGTGGGCAACGCGTCCCAGCGCTGTGCATTGCCCGCGGAGCGCCACGGAGATTGCAACCACAGACGATGGCAGTGGACTTGATTCGCACAAATGCACACAAGTCGCCGGTCCAGTGGCTCGGATCAACTGCTCGTCGGCACGCGGACGGCGCCCCTGTGTTTTTCTCTCTTTGGTTGTTCTGCTTATGTTTGTGCTCCAGCGCCCCGCCCCCCCGCACCGCGACGCCCACCCTTGCTGCCACACC
>ENA-ORXT01003132-ORXT01003132.1-marine-metagenome-genome-assembly--contig:-NODE-3132-length-18663-cov-3.779834_pt1 | contig 18663 bp, 16 predicted proteins | sample MGYA00237868_ERZ511482 | MGnify/ENA metagenome assembly ERZ511482 | reverse complement strand
GAGAAGGCTTTAAAGACGGCTATCAACGACTTACGAAAAGGTAGAAAAGTAACAGATCAACACAGTGATGACCAATATAATTCTCTTCAAAAATTTGCAATAAACTTAAACGAAAGGGCTGAGAGTGGAAAGCTTGACCCTATTGTCGGTAGAGACGAAGAAATAAGAAGGATACTGCACATTCTATCGCGCCGGAAGAAAAATAACCCACTTTTAATTGGTGAGGCGGGTGTTGGAAAAACAGCAATTATAGAAGGGATAGCATGGAGAATCGTTAAGCAAGACGTACCTGAGCAATTGCAAAGCAAAAAGATTTTTGTGCTTGATTTAGCGGCTCTTATTGCAGGAGCTAAGTACAAAGGAGAGTTTGAAGAGCGCCTTAAGGCAGTAATAAAGGAGGTTCAAAAATCAGATGGTGAAGTCATATTATTTGTGGATGAGATACACACGTTGATAGGAGCAGGGGGAGGAAACGGAGCGATGGATGCCGCAAATATTTTAAAACCAGCACTTGCAAGAGGAGAGCTTAGAACTATAGGAGCAACAACATTAGACGAATACCAGAAATATTTTGAATCTGATAAAGCACTTGTCCGTAGGTTCCAGCCGATATTTATTGATGAGCCAAGTGTTGAGGATACTGTTTCTATTTTGAGAGGAGTGCAGGAGCGATATGAAGTATATCATAAGATGGACATATTAGATGAGGCGCTAGTCGCAGCAGCTGAACTGTCTCATAGGTATATAACAGAAAGGAAGTTGCCAGATAAAGCAATAGACCTTATAGACGAAGCGTCTGCGAAATTAAGATTGGAGTTAGATTCAGTCCCAGAAGAGATTGATGAACTAGATAGAAGAGTCCGACAGTTAGAGGTCGAAAGAGAGTTTATCAAACGCGAGAACGATGAGCGGAAGTTGAAAAAGATCAGTGAAACAATAGCAAATACCAAACAGGAGCTAGACTCTCTTACAGCCGCGTGGAAAAGTGAAAAAGAAATTGTTGATAAAATCCAAACGATTAAACGTGAAATCGAAGAACTAGAGCATGAGGCGGAGATGGCCGAACGCGATAGTCAGTTTGAAAAGGTTGCGAAAATCCGTTATGGTGATATAAAAGGAAAAGAAGAATTACTGAAGAAAGAAGAAGAATCGTTGGACAAACTTCCGGATGACAAAAGATTTACAAACGAAGAAGTAACAGCGAACGATATTGCAGAAGTTGTAGCGAAGTGGACAGGTATACCTGTTACGAAAATGCTCAAGAAAGAGAAGGAGCGCTTGCTTAATCTTGAAGACGAAATCGCCCAACGACTCATAGGGCAGAAAGAAGCTGTAATTGCTGTTTCTGATGCCGTAAGACGATCAAGGGCAGGATTAGGAGACCCAAAGAAACCGATTGGGTCATTTATCTTTTTGGGACCAACTGGGGTCGGTAAAACGGAGCTAGCTAAATCACTCGCTGAGGTCTTGTTTGATGACGAGAAAGCCATCACACGTATTGACATGAGTGAGTTTCAGGAAAAGCACTCAGTGAGTAGACTCGTAGGAGCACCTCCGGGATATATTGGTTATGATGAAGGTGGGCAGTTAACTGAAGCGGTAAGAAGAAGACCATATTCTATTGTACTTTTAGATGAAATAGAAAAAGCACACCCAGATACATTCAATATTCTCTTACAGGTTTTAGATGACGGTCGACTTACTGATAATAAGGGGCGCGAGGCTAATTTCAAAAACACGATAATCATCATGACCTCCAATATGGGGGCAGAAACGATATTAGAAAATTTTGAAGACCTAGATGCGGTTGGAGAAGAACATAGGGCGGATATAATTGAGACAACTAAACACGAGGTGTTTGAATTATTGAAAGAAAATCTAAGACCAGAGTTTCTAAATAGGATTGATGAGAAGATTATGTTCTTGCCACTTACAAAAGAGGAGATCAAAAAAATTGCAGCAATCTTATTAAGAAAGGCTAAGAAAAATTTGAAGCGCCAAGATATTACCTTAAACATCTCTGATTCAGGAATGGATTTACTTGCTGACTTAGGTTATGAACCACAGTTTGGAGCAAGACCTCTCAAACGTGTCATCCAGAAAGAGTTAATTAATAGATTATCTAAAGAAGTATTATCAGGAAAGTTTGGCCCAGGTGATTCTATTTATGTCGGAACAGATAACAAAGGATTTACTTTTTCTAAGGAAGATATGAAGTCTAACGATAAACCAACTGTAAATAAAATAGAGACGAAGCCAGATACACCAAAGAAGGAAAATCAGATTGAGGAATTAAAAAAAGCAACGGAAGATTTGGAAAAAGAAGTGAAAAGACAAAAAGAAACCGGAGAGGATAAATAAAAAGAGCCCGAATTAGAGGGCCCTTCAAAACGTCATTCTATAATGACTGCCATTTTATAATATACAAATTATGGTTTTATAGTTTTAAGTCTTTGTAAAAACCACAACTTAAACCACAACAATTTACTATTTTGTTGTAAAACTAAGTTAGTGGATTACTCAAAATTAAGACAGACCCTCTTAGACGACCTAATGTACCTGCAAAGAAACAAAATTTCTTATCAGGCAATCTGTGACCATATCAATAGCAAACAAAGCGATTTTAAGTTATTTAAAGATTTTTTTACACGCTTTAGATCTAAAGAAAATTATTACAAAGGTAGGAGTAAAGCGGAAAAACTAACAAGGATTCACCAATACACAAAAGACTTTCGAAGTAAAAACGAAAACGAAGAAGAACATCTTGAAAAACAACTTTTAACATTGGTAGTGGAAGCAAATGTTGAAGAGTTTTATGCTTATGCCAATATTAATAAACACCCACCCTACGATGAAGAGAGGTTGAATTTATTTTTTAGTACAAACAATCCAGCAGGTCTTGTAATTAAAAATAACCTAAGGCATAAAAAACATTTTAATTGGGTTCTAAGCACGAAGGACCATGGAAGCGACTATAAAATATTAGCAATTGAAGTTTCCAATAAGTTTAGTGAATATGCAACAATAGAAACGAATGAGTACTGGAAACTTTGTTGGATAAATAAGGAAACAAAGACCCTGCAGTTCGTTTACGACTCAATTAATAAACAAACGTATTTAGTAGCACGGAATAAAGAGGGATCTTGGTATATAAAGGACAATATCTATTCTTCCAACTTAGATAAACGCAGACCAAAATATATTAGTGACGAAAACGTAGTGGATCGTATAGAAAAAGGAGAAAGGGCAAACCTAAGTGCGTTAAAAAATCTTTTAGAAAGCAATGAGCTTGGTCTTGCCATAGCATTTATGAAAAGAACGACAGAGCAAACGATTCAAAAGCCCGAAAGCAATGCGCTTAAAGACATTTCAGCAGAATACCAAGAGAACTTAAGGCTGTTAAATATAAATAATCGATCTACCGAAATCTTCAATAAAACGAATGCCACGCTTAAGTACGATATTTTGAAACTGTGGGACAGAATATTTAAATAAGATAGCTTTAAAACAACGTATCTTTGGCAAATGAAGCAGATTCTATTCTTTTGTCTAGTATTTTTTTTGATTCTTGGGTGCAAGGAAGAACAAGCCCTTATGCCTAAGCCCCGGATGTATCCAAAAATAGAATTCCCAGCAAAGAACTATATTGATTTCGTAAATAATGACTGTAACTTTACGTTTGAAATTCCAGAATACGCTATCATCGAAAAGGAGACAGAATACTTTGACGAAAAACCTATTCACCCATGTTGGTTTGATATAGATATTCCCCAACTCAACGGTAAAATCCACTGTAGTTATTTTCCTATAAATAATAAAAAAGAATTTGAAGGTCTCGTAGAAGATGCGTATGAATTTATAAGCAAGCATAACCAAAAAGCAAATTATCGAGACGAGGTTGTAATACAAAAACCAAATAATGTTAGCGGAATAATATTTGAAATGTCTGGAGAAGTTGCGACTCCCGTTCAATTTTATTTAACGGATAGTACACAGCATTATTTGAGAGGTTCTGTTTATTTCTATAATCAAGTAGATCCAGATTCTATGGCAATTGTATATGATTTTGTCAAGGAGGATGTAGCAAAACTTATAGAGACGTTTGAGTGGAACGATTAGGTCTATTTATAGAGTTTTGTGTTGGGATAAGAGTTAACCCAAGCAAACCAAAAAATTTCATGGGCCGCTAGTCTTTTTAGCGACACACCTTCTGCACTATGAATTCCTTGTTCATCCACTGTCCATGTATTTCCCCGAGAATCCTTGACACGCATATCATCAAAAAAATCAAAACGGTGCGTTTCTGTAGCATATGCTCTAGAAGCACCGGAAGGGTCTGTTAATATTGTTAAATGTGTTTCTGCTAGTTTTTCATGAACGATAGGATTAGATTTTAGATAAGAGCTTGAAAAAACGGTTGGGAAATCTCTATACTTATCTACGCGAACAACAAACACTTCCTCTTTATTTGCCAAGCTTTTATCAATAATCGGTACAGGAAACATAAGATTGTCCGTGGCGTAGTATTCATTATATGCATTGCCTTCATCGTAGTTACGATCGTAGCCTGTATCTAGTGACAAAACCTCAGTATCTGGATGTAATTTTTTCCATGCCCCCCATGTAGTCGTTACTAAAGGGTAGGCTTCCAGCTGAATTCCCTGTCCAACAAGAGGACCCATTACAGGAGCGCCTTCCACCGTATTCCATAGAGATTGTGTAGCCTTGTCATACATTAGCTTATTAGATCGGTATAGAAACCCGCTCGTCCCAAGATCATGTCTTATGCCATTGTACGTCATGTCATAGGCGATAACAGTCCCACAAAGCGTACAAAACACTCCAGCTATATCTATATCTCCGAAGCTATCTACAAAAAATTCATGCCAAGCTAAAATTCGTTTTGGATACGCTCTTGTCTCTCCTTTAAAACTAAAACCAAAAACAATATCGCCATCATTTAAGTAGGTGGCAGTTTCTGCTGAAATCATTTTTGGAAAACGCAATGGAGGAATACCATCTTGTAAAACACCACCCCATAGAATTTCGTCTAATCGAATTGTTGCACTGTTTTGTCTTTCCTTAAAGTAGGTAAGAAACTTAGGGTCAATGTGTTGATAAATTTCTGCCTTAAAGTCACCATAAAATTCAGGATAGTTTGCTGGGGCTTTCCAGAGTTTTTCAAGACTTGTATAGAAGCTTCCTTTGGATCCAACACCATTTTTATCATTTATTAAATCTTGCAATCCATGCGTTAAAACATTATCGCCGCTCATACGAATCACTTCTAACAATAAGGGAATATATGCATCATCCCATGAAGATTTAATCTCGCTAAGCATTTTTTCTTTTTCCAGAGCTGTGCCATACAGCAGTGTTTTAAAGGAGCTCAATTTCAGAGAAAGTAGACTCTCTTGACCTTTTGAAAAATCTACTGCAAAATCCCAGGGAAGCAGGTGCGCAATGCGTTGTTCTGCCCAAAATCCGTATTCTTTTACCGAGTTTTCATTAAGAATGTGTCCGTATTTATCAAGAGCTAAGAAGGGGCTCACCTTGTAGAGCTGCGAATGGACAATTCGCTTCTTGGATCTATTCATAGACACAGGAACGTCCAAGAAATCTCTATCTTGGGGTGAATCCTGTGCTCCATTATATCTCTTTAGATCTTTTATTGCTACATCAAGAAAATTATTAAACCACAATTGATAGGTATTTGTATGCGCGTCAAAGGTGAGAATAGAATCAAGATTAGGACTTCCAACCGTGTGAAACTCTGCATTTTTATATTCTAGAAAACGCAGTTCATAATCGTCTTCTACGTTTTGATTGTTAATTACTGTACTTAAAAAATTACGTCTACTATGCTGGAAGGTCTTCACTCTATTTTCTGTGACTTCTTTTAGGTTTTGGTCAGATGAAATGTCTGTAAATTTGGCATATCCATTGTACTGGCTGGCACCGTCATTACTTACCATCAATTCCTTTAGAAGAAAATCAATTTGATAGCCCAAATAATTATTGGAGATTTCTATTAGATCAATAGCAGTAACGAGAAGGGTGTTATCGTGCTCATGAAAACGAAGAACCTCAGGATTGTGAATCTTAACGTTTTTGGTTATTTTATCTTTGCCCAGAAAAGCTTCTTTGAATTTGTTATAATTCTTTTTCCACTGCTTGTCTCGTTTTCCAACGATTGTAATTTGATCAATCGACAGACCATTTGAATCAAGGTAAATAACTCTGGAGTTGTCTAATTCTTGGTACTCTTTCCAAGAAATAAAGTAATTTGCATAGGCGATATGGCTAATAACCAGCCTTTCCTTAATTTCTGGAGGTAATTCAAAGCGCACTAATCCCGCGGCGTCACTGATGGTCCCATAACTGCTATTAAGAACAAAGACATGCGCACCAATTATGGGTTCATCTGTAACATTGTCTTTTACAATGAATTGTAAAAAGCTTTTTTGTGCACTTAAATGTGCAGTCGAAATAATGAGATAAGATATGATGAGTAGCGCATTCCGCATGGAATAAATATAAAGGTTTTTCTATTTTTATTTCGTTCGCTTAGGGACATATATAGATCGTTCGCGTTGCTCACTGTTAGATCGCTCACGATGTTCGCTGTTAGATCGTTCGCTGTGCTCACTGTTAGATCGCTCACGATGTTCGCTGTTAGACCGTTCGCGTTGCTCACTGTTAGATCGCTCACGATGTTCGCTGTTAGACCGTTTGCGTTGCTCACTGTTAGATCGCTCACGATGTTCGCTGTTAGATCGTTCGCGTTGCTCACTGTTAGATCGCTCACGATGTTCGCTGTTAGATCGTTTGCGTTGCTCACTGTTGGATCGCTCACGATGTTCGCTGTTAGACCGTTCGCGTTGCTCACTGTTAGATCGCTCACGTTGTTTGCTGTTAGATCGTTCGCGTTGCTCACTGTTGGATCGCTCACGATGTTCGCTGTTAGATCGTTCGCGTTGCTCACTGTTAGATCGTTTGCGTTGCTCACTGTTGGATACAGACACACAAAAATTACTTATTAAATGAGTCTAGGGTCTGGCTTCTAAAATCTAATGCCTTTTTCTAAACTGCGACACTATGATCTCTTAGGGCATCATTTAATGATGTTTTCTTGTCTGTGCTTTCTTTTCTTTTTCCGATGATAAGTGCACATGCAACATTGTATTTACCAGCTGGAAATTCTTTTTCGTAAGTACCAGGAATAACAACTGATCGTTCAGGAACCTCTCCTTTAAAAGTTACAGGTTCTGGTCCACTGACATCTATAATATGAGTCGATTGGGTTAGAACAACATTGGCCCCCAAAACAGCCTCTTTCCTAACACGCACACCCTCCACGATTATAGATCTAGAGCCAATAAAGCAATTATCTTCTATAATGGTAGGAGTTGCTTGTAAAGGCTCCAAAACACCTCCAATACCAACACCACCTGACAAATGCACATGTCTACCAATCTGTCCACAAGAACCTACGGTTGCCCAAGTGTCCACCATGGTCCCGGAACCCACCCAAGCACCTATATTTACGTAACTAGGCATCATTATAACCCCTTTTTCTAAAAAAGCCCCATAACGAGCAATAGCGTGTGGGACAACGCGCACACCCTGCGCTGCATAGTCCTTTTTAAGTGCCATTTTATCGTGAAACTCAAAAGGGCCCACCTCAATCGTGCTCATTTTTTGGATTGGGAAATAGAGCACAACAGCCTTCTTTACCCACTGATTTACTTTCCAATCGCTACCATCTGGTTCTGCTACTCGTATCTTACCTTTATCGAGCATTTCAATGACTGAGCGAATGGCATCTTGGTGCTCTTTCGTTTTTAATAACTCTCTATCATTCCAAACAGCCTCAATTTTTTCTTCTAACATGATTCTATTCCTATGTGATTTAATAAATGATATTGTAGGCAAACAATTGACCTAAAATTCCCACAAGATAACCCAAATACAATTGTTCTTTATTGTGTGCCTTTAAATACATCCTAGAGGCACCAATAAGACCAGCAATAAAAACAATAAGAGCAATTATAAATATTGTTGAAATGCTAAAAACGGAAGAACCTGCATATATTTCAAACTGTCCATAACTATATTGATGTAGCAAAATAAATGCGAAGACAAGACCTCCAGCACCGACTGTATGCAAACTTATTTTAGTAAAGTTGTTAATAAAGAAAGCTACAAAAAGAGAAATAGTGCTTCCTAAAACAAAGACATGATACAGGGTAGGTAAATAACTATTAGAACGAATATTAACATAAAGCCAGAGGTAAAAAATACCCGTTGCAATAAGTGGGCCTACACGTTCCATTTTATCATGCATCTCTAAACTGGCCAAAAGTCCTAAAAAACGCATCATAAGTATAGAAATGAGCGGAAGAACAACAGTGATCATTAATACGCTTATAAGCAGAATATTCCTGGATTTAGGGTCTTGAACGCTAAACAAGTAAGGATTTATATAAAGCGTAGCCAATAAGAGGTAAATCAGTACGAAAAGGGGATGAAAAAGAAGAGATATGGCCTTACTTAAATTTTTTAGCATGCATTGCTATCTTTGAGGACCAAAAGTACTCTTTCATCTTAAGAAAACATAAACATTATTAAACGTAACATTAACAGTATCACATCGTTATCACAATAAGATAGATACATTATGTATAAAGTAATAAACATAGCAATAATTAGCTTCCTACTGACATCTGTCGGCAGGACTCAGGTTAGAGTAAATTCCAAGGATACTATTGAGATAGACTCTATGATGCTTGAAGAGCAAGATTTGTTCGGAGTAGAGAAAATCGATACAAGTGTAGAGCCAAGGAAAATCGCAAAGTACAACTACAAATTTAAAACAAATGTTGAGGATTTTGATACGATAAAGTATCAGGAAGAGGTGGATGATTTAGGTCTATTTGAAACGACAGTGAAGGGTAGAGTAATGACAGCCATGATTACTCCAGAAGGTGATACGCTCATCATGGAAACCTTAGATGATATTTCTATCACATCGTTACGTTCTTTTAAGTCAGACGCAGATTATAGAAAGTATATGAAGTTTAAGAGATATGCAGCAAAAGTGTATCCATATGCAAGAGAAGCAATTAAGATTTTTAGAGAAATGGAATATGCTACAAAAACAATGAAGAAAGACGAAAAGAAAAAGTATATCAAAAAGCTTGAGGAAGATCTTAAAGTAGAATTTGAAGAGCCGTTAAAAAGACTGACCAAACTGCAAGGCAAGATTTTGATTAAGATGATAGAAAGAGAGTTGGATCGTACAATGTATGATCTACTTAAAGAATTGAAAGGTCGTTTTAAGGCGTACACTTGGCACAGCTTTTCTAAACTATACAGCTATGATTTAAAGGAGGGTTATCACTATGGCAAGTACGAAATATTGGATGCAGTACTTCAAGATTTCAACATCTCTTATAGAATAGAACAAGAAGCGAATAAATAAAAAATACAGATACACGTGGAAACTCAAAATATAGCGAGAAGAACAGCATATAAGACAAAAATAAGCTGGAAGAGTCCCAGTAATCTAGCTATTATAAAATACTGGGGTAAATATGGAACACAATTTCCCAAGAACCCATCCATTAGCTTTACGCTAAATAATGCATACACCATATCTACTATCAGCTATGTAAAAAAGGCCATGAGTTCCGATGAGGTACATCTTGAATTTTTGTTTGAAGGAAAAGAAAACTCCTTGTTTAAAACAAAGCTTTTGAAGTTTCTTGAAAGTATAAAGAACCACTTTTCGTTTTTAACTGATTATGATTTAGAAATAGAAAGCGAAAATTCGTTTCCGCATTCGTCTGGAATTGCAAGTTCTGCATCTAGTATGTCTGCAATCGCACTTTGTTTATGCAGTATGGAAAGAGATATAAAAGGGACATTAAAGTCGGACGAAGAGTTTTTTAAAAAGGCGTCTTACATTGCTCGTCTAGGTAGCGGTTCTGCAAGTAGATCCGTATATCCATCCCTTGCATTTTGGGGAGCGTCAGAGCATTTAGAAGAGTCTAGTAATGAATATGCAATTCCCTATACCAAGACAGTGAACCCTGTATTTTTAAGTTTTCATGATGACATTCTTATTGTTAGTAAAAAGGAGAAGTCGGTTTCTTCTACAGCAGGACATAAGCTGATGGAAGGGAATGTGTTCGCAAGTGCGAGGTATAAGCAGGCAAATAATAGAATGCAAAGCCTTTTGAAAGCCATGAAGGACGGGGATTTAGAGACTTTTGGCAAAATATGTGAAGACGAAGCATTAACACTACACGCACTTATGATGTGTAGCGATCCTTCGTATATCTTGATAGAGCCACAAACTCTAAGTCTTATAAAAGAGATTAGAAATTATAGAGAAGAAACAGGACATCCCGTATATTTTAGTTTAGACGCTGGACCTAATATTCACTTATTGTATCCAAATAAAATTGCTAAAGACATACAGAGGTGGAAGGAAAATGTATTGAATGGTTTTTGTCTTGAAATACTCAAAGACTTTGTTGGACAAGGACCGATAAAAATGAAAACATGAAATATACAATTCTAGTTTTGATATCAATTTTTACGTTTAACCTATATGGGCAAAACACAGTTGTAGAAACAGAAGAGGGGTTTAGCAATATGATTGATTCATATTTGAGCTACTCAGTTCCACTTATTTCCGTAGGAGATTTAACTGAGATTAAAAGCGATGTTATTCTACTAGATGCACGAGAAGAAAATGAGTACATTGTTTCTCATATTCCTGGTGCTGTGCATGTGGGTTATGATAAGCCCAAAGAGAAGGTAATGGACGATTTAGATAAAAGCAAAACTGTTGTAGTGTATTGTTCTATAGGATACCGGAGTGAAAAAATAGGAGAACGTTTGCAACAAAAGGGATTCAGAAATGTGCTAAATCTATATGGCTCTATATTTGAGTGGGTTAACCAAGGTAATACCGTCGTGAGTATGAGTAATGAAGAGACAAAAGAGATTCACACCTATGATAAAAAATGGGGAAAGTGGATGACTAATAAGAATTACAAAAAGGTGTACTAGTATTTGTACAAAGCAAACCCTATTTCCTCTACTCCTTCTAAATAACCTGTTCTGGAATATTGTTCTAACTGTAAGTTGTGCTTGCCAGCCTCTGCAAAGTTGAAACTATCTTTTAGTACCACGCGATAAGCGCAATCTTTAGAATTACAATTAGCGAACCATCTGCCATATTTATCTGAAAGCTGAATCGATACCGTATCTGTAGCCGATTTACTATTTGGGAACACGGTTTTTATGCGGGTATAAATATTTTGGAAATCGTAGTCGGTAGTGTGGGTAAGAGCCATTTCTAAGCGATACTTTTCACTGATATCATCTACTTGTATTGGAAAATCAAATGTTTGATCGTATCTCCAAATTCCATCGGGTAGGACTAAACTTTCTTCTAATACAGGAGTCTCGCTACAGGAAACGAATAGAACAAGGGTTAGATATATACATACAATTCTCATCTATTCAAAGTAGTCCTTCATGCGTTCAAAAAATCCTTTTTCAGATTTACCAGGATTAGGTTTGAAGTTTTCCATATCACGCAATGACTCTAAAAGCTTTTTCTCCTCAGATGTTAATTGTTTAGGTGTCCAGATATTTACGTTGATTAGTTGGTCTCCTTTTCCGTAGCTTTGAACAGAAGGAAGTCCCTTACCGCGTAGTCTAAATATCTTACCAGCTTGTGTGCCAGGCGGAATTTTAATTTTTACTTTACCGCCTAAAGTTGGCACTTCCACTGAGGTACCAAGAGAAGCATCAGCAAAGTTAAGGAATAGATCATGAATAATGTTTTTTCCTTCGCGTGCAAAATGATCATGCGGTTTCTCTTCGATGTTTATTAATAAATCACCAGCTGGACCTCCGCTTTTACCTGCATTTCCTTTGCCACGCATAGAAAGCTGCATACCTTCTTCCACACCTGCAGGAATTTCTATTTCTATTTTTTCGTTTTCATATACACGACCATCCCCCTTACACTCACTGCACTTTGAGGTGATCTGATGTCCTGCGCCCGAACAGGTAGGACAGACCGAAGTCGTTTGCATATGACCCATGAAAGTTTCTTTGACCCTACGGACATAGCCAGAACCATTACAAGAGCTACAGTTTTTTACGGAGCTTGCATCTTTGGCACCACTCCCATCACAGGTTTTACACGCTGTTTGTTTCTTTACTTTTATTTTTTTTGTAACACCGTTTTCGATGTCTTCTAAACTCAGTGCTACTTTAATTCTAAGGTTACTGCCTTTCTGCACTCGGCGGCTTCTTCCTCCGCCACCGCCACCGCTTCCGAAAAAGGATTCGAAAGGGCTACCAGAATCTCCAAAGATATCTCCAAACTGAGAAAAGATATCTTCCATGGTCATTCCGTTTCCAGAGAAACCACTACCTTGTCCCATACCAGCATGTCCAAAGCGATCATAGCGCGCCTTCTTGTCTGCGTCACTTAGGATCTCGTAAGCTTCAGCAGCTTCCTTAAACTTCTCTTCAGCATTCTTGTTGTCAGGATTTTTGTCTGGATGAAATTTCATAGCAATCTTACGATATGCCTTTTTAATTTCTTTGTCTTCAGCGTTTTTGCTGACACCAAGAACTTCGTAATAATCTCTTTTCGCCATCTTATTTTCCAACGACAACTTTTGCGTGCCGTATAATTTTGTCGTTTAGGTAATATCCTTTTTCTACCGTGTCAATAATTTTTCCTTTCATATCCTCAGATGCTGCAGGTATTTCACTTATTGCGGCATGTAGTTCAGGATCAAAATCTTTTCCATTTGTTTCCATAACAGTGATGCCTTGTGCCTTCAAAGTAGAATGTAACTTATTGTAGACGATGAGTACGCCTTCGCTAAATTCTTCACTCGTGTTTTCATCTTCTGCACTTTGCTTAGCACGATCAAAATCATCAAGCACAGGAAGAATCTTTTTCAAGGTACTTTGTCCAGCAGAATTAATAAGCTCTAGCCGCTCTTTAAGAGTACGCTTTTTATAGTTTTCAAACTCCGCATATAGTCTTAAAAACTTGTCTTTTTGTTCAGCCACCTGGTTCTCTAATTCAGCAATTTGTTCTTTAGAACTCCGCTTTTTAGACTTCTTTTTAGAAGGAGTCGCTTCTTCTCCATCTGTAGATTTTTTAGATGTCATTTTTTCCTTTAGTTTTTCTAACATATTATCTCACTTCAATAGTCGAGCCATATGGCAATTTGCGCCAAGTTGTCAGGTTTTTAAGCGCTCTGCAAGGTAAGCATCTATTTCTGCAAAACTCATATTCCTACCAATCAAAGTGCCATCAGGGGCTATAAGGAACATGGTCGGTAAATCTGTCACACCATAGCTGAGCGCGAGAGGTGAGGAAAGAACTAGTTTACTGGTCTGAATGATGTGATAAGGCCAGCGTAGTCCGTCTTTCTTAATTGCGGAATGTACTCTTTTATCATTCTTTTCAATGGCTACATTTACGATTTCAAAACCAGATGCTTCATTGAACAGCTTCTTTTCATATTTATCATAAAGTGCAACCAATTTGGGGTTGTCTCGCCTACAAGGCGGGCACCAAGATCCCCAAAAGTCAATCAAGACAAAATTTCCCTCCAACTGACTCAACTTGAATGCACTATTATCTGGTAAGACTCCTTCTATTTCGGCAACTTTACTACCATTGGTGGTTCGAGTTTTAGAATAGAGTGTATACCCTAAGTATCCTAATACGGAGATAAAGAAAATGATATTGAAAATCTTGCTCAAGCGTTTGTATTTACAAGATTTAACGCAGAATATTTGTGTCTAGTTCTTTCAGGTTCTATTTAAATGCTTCTAATTTAAATAAAATGGAATTTGAAGCATTATATCTCATGTAAATATTAAAAGATTACGTATGTATTTTATACCTTATCCATCTATAATTTACCGATCATGAGTTTAAAGAGAACTATATTACTATTTGTTTGCTCCTGCTTTAGCATAGGGCTTTTTTCACAGGAGATTTGTAATAATGGGGTAGATGATGACAGTGACGGTCTTGTAGACCTCAATGATGATGATTGCAAATGTGAATCGTTTATGCCAAGTTCACTTATTCCCAATCCTTCTTTTGAAGAGATGTCCTGTTGCCCTGAAGGAGAAGCACAGTTAAATTGCGCAAATGACTGGATACAGGCATCTGCAGCAACAACAGATTACGTGCATGAATGTGGAATACTAGGGCTCCCATTCATTAATGCAGAGGCACCTCTTCCATTTCCTGATGGGCAGGGAGCGATAGGTTTCAGAGACGGAAAACCAACAGACTTTAATTTTAAAGAATACACAGGTGCCTGTCTTATGCAACCGTTAATGGCGGGACAAGATTACATGCTTGATTTCTTTGTTGGATTCCAAGACAATGTAGAAGGGAGCATGAACTTAGAAATGGCAGTATTTGCATCTATGGACTGCAGTAATTTACCTTTTGGTGGTGGTGACCCTAATTTTGGATGTCCTACAAATGGTGCAGGTTTTGTTTTGTTAGGAGAAATGGAATACTCAGGAAATAATGAGTGGGTAAACGCAACGTTCGAATTTACTCCTGACCAAGATTATAATGTCATCGTTATAGGACCTTCTTGTCTGTTAAACGAAAATCTAGAGTTGGATCCGTATTTCTTTTTTGACAATATAATCCTTGCCCAAGCCGATGAGTTTGGTTTACCGATAGTTGACATAACAGGAGCTCCTTGTGGAGAAGAACTTACTCTACAGAGTTCAGATAAAATAGAAGGGGAGTTTCAATGGTACAAAGACGGAGTTGCATTGGTTGGAGAAACAGGAGCAAGTTTAACAATAATGGACCCTTCTAATCAAGCAGATCCTCAAGACGGTATATATCAGGTGACCGTTACAACGGGTTCAGATTGTTTTTTAGGGGACGAATATGAATTGAGTTTCACGACAACAATGACAAACCTTGACTTAGAGGTTTGCGAAGGAGATACGATTATAATTGGAGATGAAGAGATCACGAGTGGTGGGTTTTATGAAATTATTCTTCAATCTGTAATTACCCAATGTGATAGCCTTTTGCAGATAATGGTTAGTGAGGGTGATATGCCTGAAGGGACAATAGAGGCAAGTATATGTTCAGGTGCTTCTTATGAATTGAATGGTGAGGTGTATGATGAGTCTGGCACCTTTATACAAACTATAGAAAGGGATAGTGCGTGTGATAGTTTATTAACACTTGAGTTAGCGGTTATGGTAACGGATTCTACTTTTGAGAACGCTAGTTTTTGTGCGGGGTCTTCCATAATAATTGGTGGCGAGGAATATGATGAGGCAGGTACTGTGATCCAAAATTTTAGTAGTAGCTCTGATTGTGACTCCGTTGTAGTTACTGCGATTACGGAATTGCCTGCACAGACATCACAGGAGTCAGCTAGTTTTTGCCAGGGATCTTCCATAATTATTGGAGATGAAGAATATACAGAGGCAGGGAATTACACACAAAACTTCACGAGTCAAGACGGATGCGATAGTATATTGCAAGTAACACTAACAACTATTCCACAAGACAGTACGTTGCTAGAGACATCAATTTGTCCTGGAGAGTCTGTTTTGATTTCGGGACAAGAGTATACAGAACCTGGAGTATATACGCAGACGTTTACCAACCAAGCAACATGTGATAGTATCATAACGATAATCATTGAAAATGAAAATGGTTGTGTAGACTGCGATCTTACAGAAGAAGGTAATTTTAAAACCAAGGTTGATATAACAAAGATGATTTCTGGTAACTTCATACTTCAGATTAATGATCTGCAGAGTATAGAAATTGGAACCACTGAGCTTGAAGAATATATTCGCACATTTACTCAAGAAGAGAAAACAAAGGACCAGAACGGTGTGTTGAAGGCATTGTACAACAAAGATGTATTGTCGAACGCACTTCTTAACAAGTATAGAAGGCCTACTGTAGAATTACCTGATGTTCAAGAAGAAACAACTAAGACCGTGTCAGCGTTGCAAGAGATGAAGGCTGGGAGGACGATGAGTTATTGGATTAGTATTTAGGTAAGCTCACTTTGTTCGCAGATCGTTCGCTATGCTCACTGTTAGATCGCTCATTGCATTCGCTTATAGATCGATCGCGGTGCTCACTGTTAGATCGCTCACGTTGTTCGCTGTTAGATTTGTTTAATGCAGGGTGGAGGAAGAACTAACCATGAAAGGCCGCAAAACCCAATACCGTTAAACCGTAAAATGTTATTTGTATAAATTAGACTTGAGTACACCTAACTTGTTGAAGAAGTGAAGTACAGAAACCCCGAGGACACCCATTCCGTATTTTGCACTTCTCCTAAAGTTTATAGACGAGGCTTCTTCAAAATATTTAGTAGGGCAAGTTACTTCACCGATATCGAATCCTTTGTAAATGATTTGCGATAGCATTTGATTATCAAAAATAAAGTCATCCGAGTTTTCATTGAAATTAATGCCGAGCAATACCTCTTTAGAGAAGGCTCTGTAGCCAGTGTGGTATTCGGAGAGCTTATAGTTAATAAGTGTATTCTGCGTGAGAGTTAAGAATCGATTTGCTATATATTTGTAAATAGGCATTCCCCCTTTTAATGCTCCTTTTCCAAGGATGCGTGAGCCTAATACAACGGGATATAAATCTTCCCCTATTATATTGACCATGGAAGGAATAAGCTTGGGCGTATACTGATAATCAGGGTGTAACATGATAACAATATCAGCATCTAGGGAGAGTGCTTTGTTATACAATGATTTTTGATTGCCCCCGTAGCCTTTGTTTTTCTCGTGTGCAATGATGTGATCAATACCTAGCTGTTTAGCAAGACCTACAGTATTGTCTTTACTAGCATCATCGCAGAGAATAACTTCATCCACTAGATCCTTGGGCACTTCTGCATAAGTCTTTTCAAGTGTTTTTTCCGCATTATATGCGGGCAACACTGCCACTATTTTTTTGCCCTTGTACACGTATTATTTTTTGCAGATAAGAACCAGTCGATGTTTGTTTATTGACTATGGATTTGTTCTCTTATATTTTTTCCATAGAGACTTAAAATGTTTTGCCATTCCTTTTGCAGTTTTTGTCTCGTATTTTATAACGAGGTTATTGTCTTCATGCGCAGGAGCAGCAACAGCAACACAATCTTTTGAAGTACCATTATAGATTGCAGTCTCTGTAATAAACGGATTAAATTCACTTGCAGGAAGAATCAAAAAGTTGTTACAAATTTCTTCAGCATTTAAAACAACTCCCCCAGGTAATTCATAAGTGTGTCCACCTATTAATCTTTTTAATTGACGTTTTGCATAACCAACAGTTAATCTTTTGAAATATGGATCACGATATAAATTATGTATATGTACAAAAGCACGACATTCAATCATTAATGAATTTTTTGTCGGTATACTTTTTAATCTTAACGTATTATCGAATTGATTATATTGAAAAGCTATTGATGTTCCTAATATATTTTTAATCATATTAGCTTCAACCATTCTAGTGGTTATATCTGCAAAAAACATATTAGTATCTATACCAACATTAGAAGATAATCTATTTGATCCTGAATTTGAAAATGTTTCATCAATTAAATCTTGATAATTTACACTTGATTCAGATTCATAAATTTTACGTACAACAGCAATCTTATGTGATAACGGTAAAATTACTCCCCTTTCTTGTATTCTTCTTGTAGGTTCAATTTGTTGTAGAGTATTAACAAAATCTTTATTGAAATCAACATAGTAATATGCTGGTTTTGTTAATGTTGGATGCCAATGATAAAAGTATTTTGCTGCATCCTTGATACATTCAACAATTAATTTTTGTGGAATATTATATGGTAATTGCCCATATAAAGTTATGTCATTATTTATTTCGTTAAAAAATGAAATATCAACATTATCTAATTTAACGTCATTGTTAACGTTCTGTGAATTGTTACTTAAACTTATCATATTTTAGACATAAAGATTATCAACAAATTTGCGTAACCATTGACCATACCTTTTTGTTGTAAATTTAAAAGTTTCTTTATTTGTTGAAAAGAATGGTTCTAATGTAACTACTGTTGATTTCGGATAATATAATTCCCAATAACCACGATGACTACCTTTGTACAAAGGTTTTAATCCTCTATTACGTGATTCAAATTCTTGTTTCAATTTCTTTAGATAAACTCTACCAATATGTGCAGCATTATCATTACTAAAATAATGTAAAACTTCAGCACCATGAGCTGTTCTTGATTCTGCAGCATTAAAATGTAATGCAAAAATTACATCATATTTACCGTTTTTTTCAATTTCAGCATTGATTCGTTTACTTGTAGATTTACACATTGCATGATAACCTAAATTATAACTATTATGTCGATAAACATCATAAACAAAATCTGTTGAATCTGGACAACAAAAATAATCATTCATAATTTGATTATGATAATGATTTTCTGCTGATTCAGCAAGATTTTTTACTCCAGGTCTCAAATTAGTGTGTCCAATAATAAATGCTATTCTTAAACCATGTAAATTTGTTGATTTTTTCTTATCTAATTTTTGATCTATTTTATTGCT
>ENA-ORXT01003131-ORXT01003131.1-marine-metagenome-genome-assembly--contig:-NODE-3131-length-18669-cov-4.198688_pt1 | contig 18669 bp, 11 predicted proteins | sample MGYA00237868_ERZ511482 | MGnify/ENA metagenome assembly ERZ511482 | reverse complement strand
GGCTAAAATTAAAATATCGGACACTCTACCTCCAAGCGTCCGTTCTGGCTGCCTTAGATTTAGCTCTTGATTCGCGTCAATAGACCAATACGACCAACAGACCAATACGACCAACAGACCAACACGACCAACAAACCAACACGACTACCCCAGCGCGCGCTCCAGATCATTCACCAGGTCCGCCGCGTCTTCCACGCCTACTGATAGCCGCATCAAACTATCCGTCAGTCCCACCTTTAATCGCTGCGCGCGCGGGATGCTCGCGTGCGTCATGCCGGCCGGGTGGCCGATCAGAGATTCGACGCCGCCGAGGGATTCGGCCAGCGTAAAGTAACGGGTGTTTTTCATCACCCGCGCGGCGGCGTCCAGGGTGTCTTCCTTGAGGTCGAAGCTGACCATGCCGCCAAAGTCGCGCATCTGCTTTTTAGCGACGTCGTGGCGCGGGTGGGTCGGGATGCCGGGGTAGTAGACGTTGGCGACGCGGTCGCTGTCTTGCAGCACCTTGACGATGTGGCGGGCGTTCTCGCAGGCCCGCTGTACGCGCAGGTGGAGGGTCTTGATGCCGCGCAGGACGAGGAAACAATCCTGCGGGCCGGGGACGGCACCAACGGCGTTTTGCAGGTAAAACAGCTTGTCGGCGAGTACCTTGTCGTTCAGGACGACGGCCCCCATCACGAGGTCGGAATGGCCGCCGAGGTATTTGGTGGCGGAGTGCATCACGATGTCGGTGCCAAGGAGGAGCGGTTGCTGGAGGTAGGGGCTGGCGAAGGTGTTATCGACGACGGAGATCAGCCCCGCGCCGCGGGCGGCGTCCGTCAGCGCGGCGATGTCCACGATGTTGAGCATCGGGTTGGTGGGCGTTTCGATCCACAACATTTTGGTGGCGGGGGAGATTTGCCTTTGCATCGCGGCGGCGTCGCTCATGTCGATGAAGCGGCTCGTTACGCCGTAGCGGGCGAAGACGCCGGTCAGCAGGCGGTAGCTGCCGCCGTAGAGGTCGTCGCCGGCGAGCACTTCATCGCCGGGTTCGAGCAGGCGCAGCACGGCGTCCATGGCGGCGAGGCCGGAACCGAAGCAAATGCCGTATTCGCCTTTTTCGATGGCCGCGAGGTTGCTCTGCAGGGCCATCCGCGTGGGGTTGTGGCCGCGGCCGTACGCGTAGCCCTTATGCTCGCCCGGCGCCGACTGCGCGTAAGTGGACGTCTGGTAAATCGGGGTCATCACCGCGCCGGTCAGCGGGTCGGGGCGGAGGCCCCCGTGAATGCATTGGGTGGCGAAGCGGGCGTTTTTGTTGGAGGACATAGTGGGCTGACTTTGCCGTTAAACGTATGACCGGCGGAGAAGTTAGCCGAGGAGGGCGGGGGCGCGGGTGCTCAGGAAGGTTTAAAAAAAGCCTCGTTGCCCCCACGCTTGCTCGTTCTCCGCCCGCCATCCCTGAATCGCCCACCTCGCACCGTTCGTAACCCCTCAGGCCACAAGGCTGAACCGGGAGGGGGCGATAAGTGTCTATAAGTCTTTACGCCACCAACCATCGCAACCACCCGTGAACGTACGCTCCCTCCTTTCCCTTCTCCCATTGCTCCTTTCCCCATTCCTGGGCACCAGCGTCCACGCCCAAATGCCGGAGAAGCTGAATTCGGGCGAGCTGCACGCCGACATCCAGAAGCTCCAGGTCCTCGGCTCCGCGCTGTATATGGCTGCTCACCCGGACGACGAGAACACCCGCCTGATCGCCTACCTCAGTAACGTGGAGAAGGTGGAAACCGCCTACCTCAGCCTGACGCGCGGCGACGGTGGCCAGAACCTCATTGCCCCCGATATCCGCGAACTGCTGGGCCTGACGCGGACGCAGGAGCTCCTCGCCGCCCGCCGCACCGACGGCGGCACCCAGTTCTTCAGCCGCGCCAACGACTTCGGCTACTCGAAGCACCCCGACGAAACCTTTAATATCTGGGACAAGCAGCAGGTGCTCGCCGACGCCGTCTGGGTGATCCGCAAATGGCGGCCCGACGTGATCGTACTACGCTTTGACCCCCGTGCCCCCGGCACCACCCACGGCCACCATACCGCCAGCGCCATCATCGGCCAGGAAGCTTTCGATCTGGCGGGCGACCGCGAGGCTTTCCCCGAGCAACTCAGGTACGTCAAGCCGTGGCAACCCCGCCGCATCTACTGGAACGCCTACACCTGGCGCGGCGTGCCGGAGCATATGCGGCAAGACAAAATCATCAAGCTCGACGCCAACGTCTACCTCCCCAAACTCGGCGAATCCGTCAGCGAGATCGCCGCCCGCAGCCGCAGCCAGCACCGCAGCCAGGGTTTCGGCAGCGCGGGCAGCCGGGGCGAAAGCATCGAACAACTCGAACTGCTGAAGGGCGACGATAATGACATGGAGGGTGACCCCTTCGCCGGCATCGACGTGAGCTGGAACCGCGTAAAGGGCGGCGACAAGATCGGCGCGGCCCTGCGCGACATCGAGCGCGACTTCAACTTCGACGAGCCTTCGGCGTCCGTTCCCGCCCTCGTCCGCGCCCGCGAAATGATGGCCGCCCTGCCCGACGGCTACTGGAAGACCAAAAAACTGGCGGAACTGGACGAGATCATCGCCCAGTCCCTCGGCCTATACCTCTTCGCCAAGACCGATGACCCGATCGTCACCGCCGGCGCGGAGATCGAAATCGAGATCGAAGCGTCCAACCGCAGCGACGTGCCCGTCAAACTGGTGGATTATTTCATCGAAGGTACCGGCATGACCCGCGCTACCGCCGACAGCGTGTTGTTGCGCGGCCGGGACATGAAAGAAACGCAGACCTATACTATTTTGCCCGGCCTGGCCGCCAGCGGCCCGTACTGGCTGCGCGACCCGTGGAAGCTCGGCATGTACACCGTAAAAGACCAGGCCATCCGCGGTCAGGCGGAGAGCGATGATGCGTTGACGGTCAATTTCAACGTGGAGATCGACGGCGTACCGTTCACCTTCCGCCGCCCGGTTCGTTATGGTTTCACCGACCGCGTGATGGGCGAGCAGGTGCAGCCGCTGGAAGTCATGCCGCCCGTCTTCGGCGAACTGGATAAGAGCAGCTACCTGTTCACCGAAAGCAAGCCGACGCCAGTACGCATCAAGGTGACCTCCGCCAAAGCCGACCTCTCCGGCACCGTCGAGCTCTGCACGCCGGATACCTGGACGGTGGAGCCTAAAAACCGCGCCTTTACGCTCACGCGGAAGGGCGAAGAGCAGTACTTCGAGTTCCTGCTCACCCCGCCCGCCGGTCAGGCCCGGGGCATGATCGTCCCGCTGGTCAAACTGGACGGCGAGCCGGAAGGCGGCTACTCCCGCAAGCTGGTCACCATCGACCATGACCATATTCCCGTACAACTGGCCGATCTCGACGCCAGTGCGCCGGTCGCCAAACTCGACCTGAAGATCGCCGGCAAAAACATCGGCTACGTCAACGGCGCGGGCGACGCGATCCCCGAAGCCCTGACCAACATCGGCTTCACCGTCACCACGCTGAGCAAGGACGTGATCGCCACTGGCAACCTCAGCCAATTCGACGCCATCGTTATCGGCATCCGCGCCTACAACACCGAGCGCGACATGTCGAACATGCAACCGCGCCTGCTCGACTACGTTAAGAACGGCGGCACGATGGTGGTGCAGTACAACACCAGCCGTGGGTTGAAAATACCGATGACGGAAATCGGCCCGTACCCCTTCCAGCTTAGCCGCGACCGGACGACGGTGGAGGAAGCGGAGGTGCGCATCCTCGCCCCCGACCACCCCGTATTGAATTACCCGAACAAGATCACGAGCAAAGATTTCGACGGCTGGGTGCAGGAGCGCGGCCTCTATTTCCCCTCCAGCTGGGACGAGCGGTACACGCCGATCCTGAGCAGCAACGACCCCGGCGAAAAGCCGCACGACGGCGGTATGCTGGTGGCCGAATACGGCAAAGGGCACTACGTCTATACCGGGTACAGCTTCTTCCGGGAGCTGCCGGCGGGCGTGCCGGGCGCGTACCGGTTGTTTGCGAATCTGGTGGGGCTGGGTCAGGCGGGGAAGTGATACCTGATTCTCGATTCTCGATTTTGGACTGGCGATTTGCCGCACAGCGTGAACGACCACGGCCATTCATTGTCCGGTGCGGGGCCCCGGGTGCGGTGCCGCCAGGTGATGTTGAGTCCACGTTCGGGGTGCTCGAAAACGGTGGTTTGGGTATCGGTGGTCGTTGCGTCGGCGGCGGTATCGACGTAGAAGCCGCCCTGGCTGGTCACCTTCGCCGGCCAGCCGAGGCCGAGCAGCCAGCGGACCGCGTCGTAGTAATGCACGCGTGACCGGTGGGGGCGGTCATGCGATCGGCAATCATTTCGAGGGCGTAGCCCCGCTCTTTGGGGAGCTATTCCACTCGGGGCGGAGCGTTGGGGTCAAGAAAGGAATCGTCGTCGTCACCACCATCGAGGTAGCTGCCCGCGCCTGCTTTTACCGCTTCGTGAACATATTCCGCGATGTGCCTGATGTAACCCTTCGCGCCGTCCCGCTTGCGCCAGAAACGGACGCTTTTGCGGAGGTGGTTGAAGGCGATGTAGAACACCTCGTCCATGGACGTGATGGGCCGCCCACCCGGGGCGAGGGAGCCGTCGGTCAGGGAGCGAACCAGTTTACCGTTCTCTTCGATATCGATCAGGTTCTCCCAGATGTTGTCGATCAGGATGCCGCGCAGTTTTTGGGTGGAGGTGGGTTCGGGTGGGTTTTTGCCCTGGCGGAGGGCAAGGAAGTAAGCGCGGTATAGCTCGTATACGGTTTCAATTTCCTTGTCGACCAGTTGACCGTATTGTTCGGCGGTTTCGGTGACGGCCAATTCTATGGCGAAATGGATGGGGTAGAAGGGTTCGCGGGACTGCATTTTTTAATTTGAGGTAGAAACCGTTATTGTTTGTATCCAACTTCTTCGGCACCTCACTAATAAAGCGTCAGGGTCAATAGTCGGATGCGGTTGCTAAGGTAAGGAATCTCACTTCCCACTCAAAAATCGTGCGTCACTTCGGACTCGAACCGATCGTCAACCAGCCCCGCTTGTTTAATGACCTCCGGGTTACAGCCGGATGCGGGGGAAGCGCGCCAGGAATGTAGTAGGAAGTGTTCAAACGGGAAGTTACTACCGTGCGTAACGGCGGAAACAACTTCCCACTTCCCACTTTTTACTAACTCGTGGACCGGGTGGGATTCGAACCCACACCTTCCTCCTTGCAAAGGAGGCGCTCAGCCGTTGAGCTACCAGCCCGTGTTCCGTCCCATAGAATTGCCAAAGCAGTATCGGAGCGGGGGTTCGTCGTTGCGCGCCGGGCGGCGACCGGTGAGCAGCGGCAAACTTGATGGGTAATCCGGACGGGGGTCGAACCCGCAATTATCACATAGAAAGTGTGGTGCCTTACCAGTTTGGCTACCGGATCGTGTAAATAGAAAACGCCCCGCTCGGAGTCATATCCAGGCGGGGCGTCGGTCACGTGAGGTACGTGCGCGAGGGTTAGTTGCTCCGCCGGGTGGCTGCTTCGGTTGCTTCGTAGTAATAGGCCTCGCGACGAATGTTCATGGCGTAATGTTTTTGTTACTGAGCTCTTAATGGCGGGAGTAGGCCGGGAAGTTGCGAAGGGCGAAAAAATATCACCTTATGTCACGGTTTTCGCCCCGTTCCGGTCATAGGAGTAATTAATCCCATATCAATGCGTAAAATTCTACTGTATCCAGCCCTGTTCGCCCTCATCGTCATGAGTTCCTGCCGCAAGGAAGGGACGAGTGTAAGAACCGTAACCGGTGACGTGCCGACGCCCGCCGTCATTACCAATACGATCTCCGCCGTTACGGGAAACCGGCCCGGGAATACGCTGACCAACGCTACGATCTCCGGTATCAGCCTGACGGCCGGCGCACGGGTGAACCCCGACGGCTCCGTGACCATCCCCTCCGGTTCGCTCGACCCCGACGGTACGGTCGTCACGGTTACCGAACCCGGTCACTGGCCCGAGCGTCGCGTATTGATGCCCGCCGGTGACGGTGACCTGCAGGAAACTTTCGTCATGGAACCCAAGGTGAAAGCCGGCGAGATCGACCCCGCCTCCGGCGGAACGATCCAGCTGGGCGAGAACTTCTCCGTCAAACTGGAGCCCAATACCATCGTCACTACGGAAGACGGCGAAGCGTACACCGGTGAGGTAGAGGTCTACGTCAACCACGATGCCCCGGAAGACGCCGGCGAAATGCTCAACAGCGCCAGTAACTTCCTGGCGCGTAACGCGGATGGTTCCATGTCCGCTCTGGAAAGCTACGGTATGATGGATATCGCCCTGGAAACATCGGACGGGGAGCCGCTGGTCCTCGACGGCAGTACGCCCGCCGAAGTCCGTATGCCCATCAAGCAAAACACCGCCGATGACGCACCCGACGAAGTACCCTTTTGGGTGCTCGACCCGGACGGGTTCTGGCTGCCCGAAGGCGTCGCGCGCCTCGCTCCCGGCTGCTACGTGGTTTACATCACCAGCAGCGGTACCTGCAACATCGACGTGCCGCACCCGGTAACGCGCATCTGCGGCCGCCTGGTCGACCCCAACGGATTGCCCCTGACCCACGCCCCCTTCCTCGCCAGCCTCGACGGCGGTATGAGTTGCTCCGCCGCCCGGGTGGATTGTGACGGCTACTTCTGCATCAACGTCGCCGCCGAAGCATCGCTGCTGCTGAACATCACCGACCCCTGTACGGAAGAGATCTTCGTATTCGCCATCGACCCGACCCCGGCCAACACTTCCCGCGAGATCGGGGAGATCGTGGTGGACCTGACGGCACCGGTTTTCGTAGCGACCGTCCGCGATTGCAGCGGCGCGGCCCTGCCCAACATCGGCAAGACCGAAATCTGGGTCGGCGGCAACGGCGGTAACAACGGCGAGTACTTCGCCCCCGACGGCAACGGTATGACGGTGGTCAACGTGATCGACTGTAGCGGCGATGACCTGCTGGTGCAGGCCTTCACCAACGATTACAAAGCGGCTTCCCGCGTCGTCCGCCGGACGGCCGAGGAAGAGATGCCGGAGGAGTTCATCGTCTGTGGTGAGCTGGAAGCCGACGAGTACTTCAACCTGACCATCGGCGGCATCGACGTACCGGTTACCGAACTGGTGCCGGTCTACTGGCCGGACAATGACAACTTCGACTGGCTCGTCCGCGCGGCCGGTGAACTCGACGGTGAGGAGTACAGCCTCTTCCTCCAGTTTGCCGACCCCCGCCTGGGAAGCTACGGAGACGAGGAAGCCTCCGCCGCCATCTACCGCCTGCTGCCCGGTCAGAACTACGACGAGGGCCGCGTCTACGTCGACCCCGCCCAGCGGATCGGCCTCCAGGGTATCAGCATCGCTGACGACGGGATGACCTTCGAGGGCTCTTTCGACGTGAACATGAACCTGCAAAATACGCAGACGGTGGAAGCCGCGGGCGTAGCCGTGCGGGTGTCGTTCCTGCTGAAACTGTAGGCCGCCGCGAGACTGCTTTTATACGGTCATCCCCCTAACACCTGAAACCCCGATCCGCGCCATGAGGAGTACAAGATCGCACCAAGTTTTTCACCCGTCGGCCGCCACTTGCTTGGTGCCGGTGGGTGTCGGTGTGCGTAGTCCGCTCGTGTCGGGGCTACCCCGTGAGCCTATTCGGTGGTTGATGACTTTGGGGGCGATATTGGTGCTGATGTCCGGTCTTGCGGCGGGTGATTACGCTGCTGTCAGGGACTCCGTTCCCGCTCAAAAAGAAGAACCCTTCCGCGCCGCCACCCGGTCGGAACGGGCGCGTACCGCCGTCATTCTCAAGCACACCATCCTCGGTACGCCCCCGCCGCTACCTGAAGAGTTGGAACGGCGACGGCGGGAAAGAGCCCGGGAAGCGAATGACCGGCAAGCAAAAAAACGCGCGCTGATGGCGGAGCGGATCGAGCGCGGTCGTCAGCGCCGCGAGGCCATGAAGAAGGGCGGCGCACCGGGTGACCCGGCATCCGCCGATCAAACCAGCGCGGACCGTAAACGGGCAGCGGACCTGCTAAAGGCCGAACGCAAACGCGAAAAACTCGCCCTGGCGCGAGAGGCGGCCCGCGAGAAAGCCAAAGTGGCCCGCGAAAAATCCATCGCTAAACGAAAGGCTGACCGGGAAAAGCTCAGCCGTAAGCGCGAGCGGGCTTACGCCAAACGGGAAGCCAGGCGTAGGAAGGATGACCCGCCACCCACTACGCTGACGGCTAAAGGCGCGCCCGCGCCTGATGAAACCGACAAAGCGAAAAAAGACCGGCGGGTGGCAAAAAGCAAGCCCGACGGAGACGAGACCAGGACGCAACAAGCCCGGCGTCCGGATAAGCGAACGGCCGATCGCCGTAAGACTAAAGATAAAGCTGAAAAATCCGCTAGCCGCCGCGATACCGATCGCCGCCGCGCGAACGCTAAGGCGGAAAAACGGGCAAAGAAACAAGCAGCCGACCGCCGCAAAGCCGAAGCCGATCAGGCCCGACGCGTCGCCAAACGGGACGCCGATCGTCGCAAAGCCAGGGAAGAGCGGGAAACTATCCTTGCCAGACAGGCCGCCGACCGCCCAAAAGCGGAAACGGACCGGGCCCAACGCGCCACCCGGGAAGAAGCCGACCGCCAATGGGCGAAGGAGAAACAAGATGAACTGATCGCCAAACAAGCCGCTAAACGCGAGGAGGAAAAGTTGCGGGCGGCGAGACTGGCACTGGAAAGAAAAGCCGAAAGCCGACGGGCCGAAGCAAAAGCCGCAAAGCTCACCGCCGCCCGGAATGCCGATCGCGAACGCCGCGAAACGGCCCGAAAAGAAGCCCTCGCCCGGCAACGTGAGGAACGTAAAGACGCTACGCACGGACAAAGTGACGATGTCCAAAGTAAGCGTTCCCCGGCCGTAACGGTCAGCAACCGGGGTCGGTACGGTACGCCCGCCGCCCGCCGCCCGTCATCCAGCCAAGACCGGGCAAACCAACAGCGCATTGCCCGACAGCGCGCCAATCAGCAACGCGCCGAACGGGTAACGGCGCAACGGTTGGCTTTGAAGCAACGGCAGCGCGCCCGTAACGAGGCCCGCTATAAGAACCGCGCCGCGCTGCAACAACAACGGGTAAAGCGTACCGCCGCCCGCCGGGAGGCCGCCCGGAAAACCGCGCTCGCCCGGGCGGATCAACGGCGTGGCCGTCAGGAGTCCCTGCGCCAACGTCGTAACGATGCGCGCGCCCAGCGGCAACTTCGGCTGGCAAAGCGGGCGGAAGCAAAGACGGGCCGCAACAATGAGCGTCAGGCCGCCAAGGCCTTGGCCCGAAACGCGAAAATGACCGCCCGCGACCAGCGCAGGGCCGTTAAACGGGAAGCAAAAGAACTGCGAAAAGACCGGCGTCTGACCGCGATCGCCCTGAAAAACGCGGAGCGCGACCGGCACCGGGTGGATAAGCTGTTCGCCCGTCAGGCGCGCCGCGCCGCGCGTCTCGAACGAAGGGCCTCGCGCCGTGCCGCCCGCGAAGCCAGGCGCGCTGGTCGTAGAGCCGCGCGTGCCGCCAGACGTGCCGCTCGCCGCGCCCGCAGAGCCGCCCGCCGCGAGGCCCGCCGCCTGCGCCGCCTGAAAAACCCGCCGTACTGGACGGCCGAACCCTCGTTGTGTATCGGCTTGCCGATGCGCTCCGGCGGCTCCGGAGACAAGGCCCTGGAGGCGATCGCGGCCCAAGTGCTGGTCGGTCATCACCGGCCCACGGGCTTCAGTTTGCGGTCGGGGTTGGCGGTATCGGTGATCAGTTCCAAGGTATCGTCAAAGGAAACCACGACCACCACGGTTTCCCAGACGGCGGTGGTGAGCATCATCGAGAATCCGGACGGCTCGCGCACCGAGGTGATGGGTACCGTACAGGTGCCGCAGACCGTCACGACAACGACAAAATTTTTTAACCAACTGACCAGCATCGATCTTCCCGTGCTGCTCGGTTACCGCATCAAGGGTACCAGATATGCGTTGCTCGCCGAGGCGGGGCCGAGCCTCAACCTGTCCAGCGGCGGCGACGCCCACGTCAGAAGCGGGCAGGGTTTCCGGAAACTCGGCGGCGGGCACTTCATCGGCCGCCGCGCGGGCATCGGCTTCCTGCTGATGGCTACCGGTGAATACAAACTGAGCGAAACGACCGCGCTGACGGGGGGCGTGCGCATCCAAAGCTTCGGCGGTAACTTCGTCAATCCGGAAGTCGCGGGTTCTTCGTTGGGAGCGACGACGGTGAGTTTACAGATTGGGTACCGGCTGCGGTTTTAGGGGCGGGGTCGCCGGTGCCACGGAAGAATCAGGGGCGTTGTCGGTCTCCACCAACGTTGATTCGCTACTTCCACCGCACCCGCGCGCGCCGCCCAAAAGAGCGTGCTTACTCTACCCCTAACCAGGCTTTTCGCGCTTTCCTGGCTTTCCGGCTCACCTTACCGTCTGTGTATTCCAGCTTCAGTTCCGGACTCGCCGCCGCCGTAAACCGGCCGGTTTTGGCCTGGCCCATTTGGGTGAAGCCGAGCTCGTAGCTTTCCCCGATCTTCAACCCGTCTACGGCCGCCGTCCACTCGTCCATCGTGGTGACGGGGCGACCGTTGAGGGAGGTAACCCTGCCGCCCCGGTCCAGCCCCGCGGCGTAGAGCGGGTTGTTCTCGTTGACGAGGCCGCGGACGATCAGGCCGTCCTCCCCGTTACGTAAACCGAAATTCAGGAAACCGACCGAATCGGGCCGTACCGTGGTCAGCTCCAGGCCGTAGTTGTCCAGCAGCGCACCGATGTTGGGCAACTCCGAGCCGTAGACGTGCTTCGCGAACCAGTCTTTGGCCCACGCCCGGTCTTTCACTACGTCGCCCAGCGCGATCTCCAGGTCGCGGATGTGGTAGGGGATTTCCGTTTTGCCGTAGCGTTGCCACACCAACCGCATCAGCTCGTCGAGATCGTGGCCGCGCTCGCGCAGCGTCAGGTCGAGGGCCAGCCCGACGGTGGCGCCGTAGGGATAGTAGCTGACGAAGGTGTTGCCGAAGTTATCCGGGTCATTGGCCGTGGCGGCATCGACGAAGGGGGCCTGCTGGCTCATCTCCACGGGGTTGCGGTGGTCGCGACCGGGGCTGAGCAGGACGTAGTTGAGCTGGCTGGTGAGGCCCTTGGCGTAATCCTCGGGGGAGAGGATGCCGGCCCGGGTGAGCGCCAGATCATCGTAATAACTCGTGAACCCTTCGGCGAACCACAGTTCCCCGCTCATGTTGGCGTGGTCGAAACTGAAGGGTTCCAGGCTGGCCGGGCGGATGCGCTCGACGTTCCAGCAGTGGAAAAATTCGTGGCTGACCGTTCCGATCAGTCGCTCGGCGTAACCTTCGAGACCGACGGAAGCGGAGCAGATGGTGGAGTTGCGATGCTCCATGCCGTCGCCCCCGATCCAGGGATTGTAGCTGCACAGGAAGGTGTAGCGACCGTAGTCGAAGTCGGGGAGTTCGCCGTAAATGTCCTGCTGGGTCTTGACGACGTCCCTGGTCCACTTCACGTAATTGTCGAATTGCTCGCGGGTTCCCTCGTGCATCATGGCTACCTCCACGGTCTGGATTTTACCGGTGGGGCTTTCCACCTCCCAGCTGGCGCGCATGATGTCGCCGACGATGGTGGGAGAGTCGAAGAAGTAATAGTAATCGGGGGCGGCGAAGCGCCGTTCGCCGAGGTTGACGAGTTGGGTGGCTACCGTCCATTCCGGCCGCTGATCGGGGGCGATGCGCAGCAGAACGGGCCGATCGTTGAGTTGGTCGCCGTAGAGGAAAGCGGCGGGCATGTTGAGGTGGAGCTTGCGGTCGTCGATGCCGGCATAAGTGCCGTCGCCGCCGTTGGCGAACAGCGTATAGGTAAGGCGGACCGCGCCGCCATGACCGGCAACGGCCCAGGTGGCGATGTCTTCCTGGTGAACGGCAACTTCCCGGCCGTCGGCCGCGTATGCCTTCAGGTCGTATATGTTTTTGGCGAAGTTGTGCTGCGCGTAGCGGCCGGGGCTCGACTGTGGCATTTTTATGCGGAAGATGCCGGGGCGTACGGCGGGGAAGTCGACCGTGATGCCGAGCTCGTGTTGCTGCACGTTGGCCAGATTCAGTGTGTAGACGATGGTGGCGGGGTGGTCGGCAACCCAGTCGAGTTGGGCGTTGAGGTTAGTGAGAAGTAAGGAGAGGGCTAGGGCTAGCAGAACACGCATTCGGGCAGGGGGGTTGGTCTGGAGCGTGAAGGTACGGAATGAGCGTTGGTAGTGTATTTTCTAGTGGTTGGATTCTTAAATGTGCGGACATTAGTACGCACATTTAAGAATCCAACCACTAATTGCAAGGTTCCGCCGCCAATTCAGCTTTCGCCTCCTCTACGGCTTCCCGCCAGCTGGCGGTGTACAGGAGGGTGCAGTTCTGGAAAGAGCTGATGGCGTCGAGCCAGTCATTTCCCGCTAGCTTATAGGCATTGCAATTGGCTACGGAAGGGTCGTTGGAGTAAGTGGTGGTCGCTTCCTGCCAGGCCATCAGTTTGGGGTTCACATCTTCGCTGAAGAGGGTGGTGCTGCAAGCGTCGGGGTCAACAGTGCTCTTTACGCAGCCGGATCCGAGGGTGAGCAGAAAGGCGGTAGCGAATAAAATAAATACGATTTTCATTGGGGGGTATGGTTGGTTTGATCCTTAATGACCGGAACAATACCAAACGTTACGCGGGTAACCCGATTTTCTTCTCCTCGCAGGGTATTCCGGTGGGGCACGGCCAGGGGCTTGCCCGTCATTTGCTCACCAACCTACTTTGCACCTGCGCGCCCGCCCAGAAAGAAACGTATGCCCGTATTGATGCCCATTTCGGCAAATTCGTTCTGGGGATAAATTCTTAGATTAAGTCCTAACTCCAGCGCCACGCGTTGACGGAGAAAGAGCATACCGCCGAGGCCACCATCCATTACTACGGTATTATCAACGAAGGGGTCACCGGTACTCAGCCCAATACGACTATCGTCGAATTCCAGCTGAAACCCTGCGTGGGTAAAAAGGTCGAAATGCCTTCCCTGTACGGGGAAGTAGCGGCTGGCCAAACCAATGTGCGTACTGTTGACCCGTAACTGCGTGAGGTTGAAGTTGAAGCGCGTGAGGGAGGTGCCCGCTGTGACGCCTAAGGCGAAACGGCGCCCCAGAAAATAGTAGGCTTCCGGCGCAATGCGCAGCGTGGTGAACCGCTGGCCGATACCGGCACCCCCGAGTTGCGTGCCGAACATCCACGCTCCCCGTCCGTAACGACCCGTTACGCGCTGCTCCGGCCGGTTGTTTTTCCCCAGAATGAAGTCAAAACCTAAGGTGAAACTGACGGAGTTCCTTCGCTCCGCGAAGGTGTAGCCCAGTTCGGGCGCGAATAATATACCGTCGGCGAGCGGCAGCCCTACACCAAGGTGGGGCTGTACAAGGGAGGCCGCATCGATAAAAGCATCGTTATCCGCCAGCGCAACGCCGGCACGAAGGCCGCCGTAAGCCAGTAACTTTGGTTTATTGACAAAATAGTAGCGGGCATAGGGCGTGATTCCCGCCGAAACTTCACCGCTACCGCCACCAACGGACAAACCGACGATCACCGAAGCTCCGATGACCATACGGTTGCTGACCGCAAAACCGTATTGAGGCAATACCGTTAAGACGGCGCCTTCCCCCTCGGTAATAAGGAATAAGCCACCAACGTTGCTGGCAACGGCAGGGGGGGCACTCACCAGCGTGATTGGCGAGTTGTTGTAAGGGGTCAGAATACGGTCGCCCTTGCGAATCTGCGCGGTAAGGGCAGCGGTGATTAAAACGAACAGGAGCGTGAGGGTAAGGCTACGCATGGGTGTGGGTTTGGTGTCAATGGCGGGAACATATTGATGTAACCTCACCGGGTAAAAGGGGTAATAAGCGGAACAAGACGCTAAGGCAAAAATAGGAAGAATTAAGGTAATTTCAGCAATGCCAACGGGGAACTATTGCGGAGAAATCAGCTCCCGGTAGCAGGGTTGTAAATATAAATCATTCATGTACGTTACCTCCGTGCCCTTCAGTTCAGGGCCATATTTACAGCGTATTCAAAGGCCGCAACCACGGCTCGCGCGCACCCTGACGCACCACTTTGCGCTTGGCGGCGTCGGCCTGTTGGCGGGTGGCGTACGGCCCGAGCAAGATCTTGAAGGCGGTGCGCCCGTTCACGCTGCTGATGTTGACCAGTACCGGCTGCCCGTGTCGGCGTTCCAGGTTCTCCACTTCCTTGAGTACGTTGGCGAACTCATTGTTGACCGATACCTGGAGGCCGAAGCCCGTACGCGCCTGGCCCTGCACCGAAAAGCGGAACAGGTTGGTGCCGGTGACTTGCGGGCCGGTGGGGCGGGTGACGGGCGGTGGCGCGGGTGCAAGGGGCGGAGCCGGAGGAGTAACGGTGGTATTGTCCCGGGGGGGCGTGGGTGGGGTTGGCACCGTCGGGCGCGTCGGTGCGGTGGGCCGGGTGACGCTCCCGCCGGCACGCATCCGGAGGGCTTCGGCCACGGCGGCTTCGGCGTTGACGCGGCCGTAGCCGTACTTGGTTGAGTAGCCGGCCGAATTGTAGTCCCAACGGTTACCGATCTTATCCGCCGTCCGTTCGAGGATCGATTTTACCTCGGCGCTGGTCAGCTGGTCGTTGGCGCTCAGGATCAGGGCGCAGATGCCCGCTACGAGCGGCGTGGCCGAGCTGGTGCCGCCGAAGTGTTTGTAGTGCGGCCCCCGGTCGATGCCGTCGACGTAGTACCGCTTGTCGGCCGGCATGCCGGGGTTGCCCTGGTCCCAGGCGGCGCGGGCGGCCAGGATCGGCCAGCCCCCGTCGGACGGGGCCACGACGCTGATGCCGTTGCCCCGGTTGGAGTACGATGCGTGGGTGTCCGAGCTGGTACTGGCCCCTACGCCGATCACGCCGGGGATGTTGGCGTAGTAATTGATGTACTCCCGCCCTTCGTTACCGGCGGCGAAGACGACCACGCAGCCCTTGCCCCGCCGGCCCGTGGTGAGCGCCTTGCGGATGGCCCGCTCGTGCTCCGCTCCCGGCCGGTAGCGCGCGTCGATCGTTCCCCAGCTGCAACTGATGACGTCGGCCCCGTTGCGGATGCAGTGGCTGAACATGCGCTCGGTCAGGAACTTGGAGTAGGTCAGCCCGTGCAGGGGCATCAGCCGGGCGTTGGGGGCCGCACCCACGATGCCGGTACCGTTGGCGGAAGCTATGGCGACGCTGGCGCAGGGCGTGGCGTGGTCGCCAAAACGCGGCCCGGTGGGCAGGGTTGAGCCGCCGCTGCTGATGCTGAGGGGAGCCACCACCTTGCCCCGCAGGTCGGGGTGGTTGACGTCGAAGCCGTTATCGATCAGGGCCACGATGGTGCGGGTGGAACCGAGGTTGCCCAGGCGACGCCAGGCGGCCTTCACCTTGGCGTCGGCTCCGGCCTTGAGGCGGAAGCTCGGCACGTCGGTGACGAAGCCTTTGTTTTCAAGTTGCCAGGAGTGGGGCAGCAGCCCGTCGCGCGGTTCCATGAAGTACTGGTCCAGCGGAATGTCGAGATCCGGGTACGCCTTGTTTACCATGCTGAGTTTGGTCAGGGCGGCGGCGACCTTGAGGGGGTTGGGACTTTTCGCGGTCGTTTTACAAACAATGGTTCCGTCTTCGCGATCCTCGATGATCTCCAGGCTGAAGGCATCGAAGATCACCTGCCGCTCCTCCAGGCCGACGCCGGGGGCCATCTCGCAGTACAGGATGCCGGTAGCGACCACCGGGCGGTTGTCGCCTTCGGCAAAGTAAACGTGGGTCCCCACTTCCACCTCTTCGTGCGCACGCACCCGGTCCAGCGCCTCGTCCACGTTTTCGTCCGGGTTGAGCGTGACCACCTCGAAGCCGCCCAGGTCGGGAATGACGCGGGTGCTGACCTCGTTCAGGTCCTTATCCGCATCCTTTTTCTTCAGCCCCACCAGTTTGGTGGATTTGGTGAGGGTGAGGTTACCGTTTTCGGAGGGGATGCTGATCTGGGACATGGGGAAATGGATTGCGGACGGGCAAGATAGATAAATGTTTCGGCCCGGCGGTGCTGCCCCGATTCCCGATCCAAACGAATCCCGCTCCTGGCTTGTTGACGAGTCATAACCGCTACAAAGCAAGTTGATGAATCTCCTCCCCGCCGATACCTTCTCCAGCATCCTCCCCGCCGATCCCAACCGCGCCAACACCCCCCGCCAGGTGACCGGAGCCGCTTTCTCCTACGCCACCCCCCGCATACCGACCAGCCCGACGCTGGTGCACTACTCACGGGAGATGGTGGAAGCCATCGGCCTGAACGCCGCCACGGCCGCATCCGAAGAATTTCTCAAAATCTTCTCCGGTGCGGCCGTTCTCCCCGGCACCGACCCCTACGCGATGTGCTACGGCGGGCACCAGTTCGGCCACTGGGCCGGGCAGCTGGGCGACGGGCGGGCGATCAACCTGACCGAAGTGGTCCACAACGATAAACGCTGGGCGTTGCAGCTCAAGGGCGCAGGCGTGACGCCGTATTCGCGTACCGCCGACGGGTTGGCCGTGCTCCGTTCTTCCGTCCGGGAGCACCTGTGCAGCGAGGCGATGCACCACCTCGGCGTGCCCACCACCCGCTCCGTTACACTTTCCCTGACCGGTGACCAGGTGCTGCGGGACATGCTCTACGACGGTAACGCCGCCTACGAGCAGGGGGCCGTTGTGTGCCGCGCCGCCGAGTCCTTCGTCCGCTTCGGCAACTTTCAGCTCTTCGCCGCCCGCAAGGATACCGACAACCTGCGGAAACTGACCGACTACGTCATTGGGCACTTCTATCCGGAAATTCCGGCCACCGGAGACCCGGCCTCCCGCTACGTGGAATTCTTTCGCCAGGTCAGCCAACGAACCCTGGAGATGGTCATTCACTGGCAGCGCGTAGGATTCGTGCACGGCGTGATGAATACCGATAATATGTCGGCGCTCGGCCTCACGATCGACTTCGGCCCCTACGGCTGGCTCGAGGGCTACGACGAGGGCTGGACCCCGAACACCACCGACGCCAATGGCCGCCGTTATCGCTTCGGGTACCAGCCCGTGATCGCGCAGTGGAACCTGGCGCAATTGGGCAGCGCGCTGATGCCCCTCGTCGGAACGGCAGCACCCCTGCAGGCGATCCTGGAGGACTACAAAGAGGCGTACGCCACCGGGTATCTCGCCATGATGCGGGCCAAACTGGGGCTGCTCGCCACGGAAGCCGAAGACCAGGCCTTGATCGAAGAACTGACGGAGGTACTGCCGCTTACCGAGACGGACATGACCATCTTCTTCCGCACGCTGAGCGGCTTCGGTGCCGATGCGGCACTCGGTTCCGGTACGGAGTTCCTCGGCCCGGTCCGGGCGGCCTTCTATGCTCCCGAAGAGTTGACGGGCGCTACCCTGACGGCTTGGCGTGCGTGGTTTGAGAAGTACGGGGCACGGCTCGGCCGCGATACCGGCTCGGCTGCCGGGCGCCAAACCCTGATGAACGCCACGAACCCCAAATACGTGCTGCGCAACTACATGGCGCAACTGGCGATCGACAAGGCCGACGCGGGTGATTTTACGCTGATCGACGAACTGTACACCCTCCTGAAGGCGCCCTACGCCGAGCAGCCGCTGCACGAACAATGGTTCGCGAAGCGGCCGGAGTGGGCGCGGGACCGGGTAGGCTGCTCGATGCTTTCGTGCAGTTCATGACGGAGGTTTTCGGGCGGGGCCGCGGGTGCAAGGGCCGGTTCTTTGAAAAGCAGGGTCCGGGGCCGGCGGATCAGGGCTCTGGAAAGCTTTTTTTTGCACCTGCGGCCGCGCCAAAAACACACCCGCCGTTCCCGAACCTACGTGGTTTTTTAATTTGTCGTATCTTCGCGTCCCCAACGGGCATCGGCCGGGACCTTTACAGACATGGTCCGGCCGTTTTTCGTCGGCACGTACCACTTTATACAACGAACAGAAAGGCCCTTTAGGGGCTACATAAAGCTAGATGCAGTATGGCACTAATTGGTAAGATCAGACAGAATACCCTCATCGTTCTCCTCTTCATCGGGGGCGGTGTCGCCCTCTTCATTTTTTCCGAGATGACCAACGGTGCCGGTGGCGCCCTGGGGCCGGTGATGAACCGGATGGGTGCCGTGGGGGAAACCGAGATCGACCGCGGCGACTTCGACCGGACGGCCAGCGCGGCCTTCTCCGGCGGTGATAACTTCGCCAACCGCGATCAACTCTGGAACTTTTACGTCACCGAAGCCATCGTGAACTCCGAAGCCGAAGAACTCGGCCTGGCGGTAACCGAAGACGAAATGGAGGCACTCCAGTTCGGCAATAACCCCAGCCCCGTCATTCAGCGCAACTTCGCTGATCCGCAGACGGGTACGATCAACCGGACGATGCTCAATCAGATCAAGCAATCGCGCGATCAGGGTACCGTTGATCAGGATATTCAGCAGGGCATTATCCCCGACGTGCGTGGTTTCTGGAAGTACCAGACCCGCGACGTACGCTCGACCCGCCTGCAGGAAAAGATGACCGCCCTGGTCACCAAGGCGATGTACGCGCCCGGTTTCATG
>ENA-ORXT01003129-ORXT01003129.1-marine-metagenome-genome-assembly--contig:-NODE-3129-length-18684-cov-18.471221_pt1 | contig 18684 bp, 10 predicted proteins | sample MGYA00237868_ERZ511482 | MGnify/ENA metagenome assembly ERZ511482 | reverse complement strand
GTCGTCCCCCACGTACACGCCGGCGGGCAAGCCCCATCCGCTCGCTCCCCGCCGCCACCATGCCCCCCCCCCCGCCCCCGCCGTGCCGCCGGCGGCGACGGTGGCGCACCACCCTGGGTGCCGCCGCCGCCGTCGCCGCGGCGGCCGCCGCCCTCGTCGCCGCCGCTGCGCCCACGCCCGTGGGCGCTCGCCTCTCTGGCGACGCCTTCCTCGCCTCCCTCCCCCCCGACCCGCGCACGCGCGGGGACACGCACGGGGGCCCCGGCGCGTCGCTGCCGGTGGCACCCCTCCCCGGCGCGGGGGTGGCCGCCGTCCGCGGCCGCCCCGCCGCGGTGGTCGTGCTCCACGGCTCCGCCTCGTCGGGGCCGGAAACGCTCAACGTCGTGCGCGCGCTGCTGCTCCTCACCTTCCGCATCCGCGCCTATACCCACTGGGTGGCGCCGACGGCGGTGGGGGTGGATGGCGCCACGGGGTCGTGGTTTGGCTCGACGCGCAACGCGTCGGCGCCGGGCGGGCGGTCCTTTGACGGCCCGACCCTGAGCGCCGCCGCCGCCCGCATCGAGGCGATTGTGGCGAATGAGAGGGCGCGGGGCGTACCCCGCGCCCGCGTGGCGGTTGTTGGGTTTAGTCAGGGCGGCGCGCTCGCGCTCGAAGTCGGCCGCCGCCTGGGGCAGAGTGGCGGTGGCGGTCCGCTGGCCGGGTGGGTGGTCGGCGCGGGGTTTGTGGCCGACGTGGGGCGGTGGGAGGGGGTGACGGGCCTCCGCGGGCGCCTGTTGATGCTGCACGGCGCGGACGATGCGGTCGTGCCGCTGGCCGCCGCGCGGGAGTCGGCGGCGGTCGTCGCCGCCGCGGGGCCCATCCGCATCGACGCGGCCTGCGGGCTCTGCCGCCACGGCCGCGTCCGCAGGAGCCCCGGCCTCGCATCGGCTCTGAGCACGGGTTTGGTGGTGGGGGGCGGGTGCTTGCTGGGGCGGCCATCTCCCTTGTCCCTGTTTGAAACTCGTCTGTGACCGACCCGCCCCCCGCGTCGGCCGAGGTGGGCGGCGTGGCCGTGCCGTTCCTCTCCCGCTGGCCGTCGTGCCATCTCCCTCCCGCCGCCTCCCCCGCCATTCCGGCGCCCTTTTCATTCACCAGCCATTGTCGGTTTCTCCCGAACTCCCGCATCCCTGTTTCCCCACCCGCCTGCATACAATAGGGCCGTCAGCAGGCGGCCGCCGCCAGCCACCGGCCTCGCTAGGGCTGTCCCTGCCAGCCTGTCGTTTCGCCCCTATTCCTATCGCGGCTGTGGGAACTGGCACAGCGTTAGAGAAAGAGTTGCGGAAAGGAGACGAAGTACCGGCAAGACAAGTGCACGCAGTCTCCAGCGAGGGTCGTCCCACTCTGTCGTCCCATTCGTTGGGGCTACCCCGCTATATGGCTGAGAAAGCGAGGTCGACACTTGTGTGCCCAGTGCTGACAGCGTGCCCTAGGCGCATTGAGGGAACTCTACTCTACACCCCGATTCCAGCCTCTGGAGGCATGTCGAGTGGTCGCGCTCAGCGGAGTGTCTTTCTATATACAGCCAGGGGCGGCCGCGCCGCGGGGGCTGCGGCAGCCAGGGGCGGTGGCAGCGGGGGACGGAGGCAGCCGGGGAGGGCGGCAGCCGCTGCGGGTGGGGGGGCCAGCCAGGTACAGTCATCGTCAGATTTGCCTCGAACGCCCATTACGGCATCTTTCTGATGGCCCTCTGATGGGGCTGAGATCTTCCATCAAGAGGGGTTTCTGATGGATTGCTGATGGCGATTTCGGGGGAGCCCCATCGGACAGAGACTGATGGGGATTCCCCATCAGGGAAAAGGCTTGCACATTGGCGTCTCACACGAGAGAGTTCAACGGCCGGGCAAAGACATGAGCTCACGCGCCAATGAGGCATCAGATGTATCCCCGGACCGATGACCAATAAGAGGACAAGATGAGTGAATAGGAGGATGCTGACAGCCCGTAGCCACGCCTGGAGCCGACGGCTGTGCTTTTATTCATCCACCCGCACCACGCTCGTCGATACCTAGGTGTACATCCCCTTTGCAAAACCTCAATGCACATTTTTTTGCGCATCTAGTACATCCACGCACGGGCCGTGTTCGGCAAGTGAAGCGCGCCAAAGAAAGGGACGTCGAGCTGCGCACCTCGTACGAGCGGCCGCGTACCTCGTACGAGCGGCCTCCTACCGACGTGCGGAGCGTGCAGGCACCAGCAATAGCTCAGCCAAAGAAGAGTGCAGTTGCAAGAATAGAAGCATAAGACGCAAAGCAAGAGAAGAAGTGGCAAGAGACGAGCGACAGCACGACAAAACCAAAGCGTTCATCAGCAGCGACGACGGGGACGCCGGGCGAGCCGCCAGGCGCTTACTCGCAGCGGTACTTGGCACCCAGCAGCTGACGCCCATCGTCGTCCTCGCCATACTCATCGTCCCCGTCCTCTTCCTCCTCCTCGCTCACCTCCCCGCCCCCCGCTCCTTCCCCCATGTCCTCATCCTCATCCCCACCTAGCCCAGGCAGCGTGTTGCGGCGGTTGTGAGTGTGAGCGGCAGGTGAACCGACCCGTTTCTGCGCTCCGGCGGTGGCCGCGGGAAAGAGATCCGCGTCACCGAAGGCGTCGCCGTCACCCCCGCTGTCCCCATCGCCGCCGTCGGTGCCGCGCGCCGCAGCCGCAGGGAAATCACAACGCCGGGTGGTGCTGGCGGCCGCCGGGCTCGGCGCGCGCGTAGCGACGGAGCCACCACCGGCATTGCTCGTCGAGCCGCAACCTGGCGCGCCCGCGACCAACCTGCCCGCCGCGTCGGCCGTGGTGGCTTGGCTGCCCGAGCTGGACCCGGACCCAGCGCTCGTCGACGCCGCCGCCTGGCTCCCCGGAACGTCCGGCGTGTTGGCCGGGGGAAGAGTGCCGGCTATCTGGTAGAAAAAGTCGCGCGACGATGCGCCGTCGACCAGGCTCATACCGTTCGCCACAGCGGCGTCCTTGGGCAGCCAGTCCTTGACGGGGTTGACCTCGACCACCCAATGCTTGAACGCTCCCTCCGACTTGCCGTGGCGCTGGCGGGAACGGAGCCCGGCCGCAACCATCAACTCGTGCCGCACAAAACTCCCGATGAGCATGTAGTGTCCCACGGTCATCGTCACGTGCTCGCCGCCGCCGGCGCCCCGACTCTTGACGATACGAGAAGCGGCGCCACCGCGCCGGAAGAGGGCCTTGGCGCCGGCAATGATGGCGGCCTGGCCCTTTTCGGAAGTGAGGAACTCGTCGTCCTCGAGCCACAACTCCGCAAAGCCCTTGGCCAGGTCCGAGGGCCAGTCGACGCCAAGCACCTCAAAGTACGCCGCGAGCGACCACTTCTTTAGGTCCGCCACCAGGTACCCAGCGGTGGCGCTTAACGGCACCGATAAGTTCTTGACCTTCGTCTTGGTGCCGTTTTTGATGTTGACGATGCGCGTTGGCAGCAGCTGGCCACCTGCCGCCCACTCCGCCGCCTCATCAGCGCTGATGTTGCGCAGACGAGCAATCGTCGAGTGCAACGTGGCCTTGTAGCGGCCCGAGTCCGCCAGGACGAGAGTACTCGTCTCCGTGGTGACCGCCAGCGTCTGGAGCACGTGCCGCACGTCATTGCGGACAACCTCGACCTCTCGGTTGTTCTTGGCGGCGAGTGCGACAAGGTCCGCCTCCGTCGCGGCCTTGTCGTCGAACGCCGTCTTGGTGCAGCCGACCGTGGAGCTCGCGCCGCGGGGAGACTCCGTCTTCTTCGAGTCGCGCAGGTCAATGACCGCCTTGGCCGTCCGCTCGTGGCCAACGCCCTGGGTGTCCACCTTCTGTGCCAAACGACTCAGGTCCGCCCGCATGCGCTCCATCTGCTGCGCGGACTCGACGACCTCGACACACAGCGGCTCCAGGCTGTCGATGAGCATCTGCGCCATGGCGGCGCTTGCCTTCTTGACGGCAGTGGCGGCCTTGGCAGTGGCACCTGCCCTCTCCACGACCGTTCCCGAGCTCCCCGCCGTGCACTCGGGTGACACGAGGATCTCTGCCGCCGTCCTGGCCGAGCGCATCGAAGCCGCCGTCACTGCCTTGGAGATGGAGCTCAGCGTCAACTGCTTGATCCGTTTGGCCGGCGGCGGCTTGGCCCGCCTGGCCGGCGGCGTCTTGTTCTTGTTGCCGCCGGCCGCCGCGGCACCCAGCGGTGCAGAGGGGACCGGTGGTCGAGCCGCAGTAGATGACGATGCAGCGGGTGGGCCGCAAGAAGTTGGAGTTGATGCACGGCGGCGCGGGGGCGGCTGGAACGGCCCGGTCATGGCCACGAGCGGCGACGTCAGCGCCGACGCGGCCGCTGCAGAGGGCGCCGCCGACGGCCGCGATAGTGCGCGAGACGACGCCGGCATCTGCGCCAGGGGTAGCGCCGACGATGGAGATGGACTTGGAGGCCACGACGGCGGCGCACCACCGCCGAGCGGCCCCGCGAGCGCGGAGGCGCGCGTGCCGTTCTGGCTCATGGTGTAGCCACCCAGTTCCGCGGCAAAGGCGCTCCGCTCACGGGCATCGTCGTTGTGAGTCGTCTGAGAGCGGGGCAGAGCGCCATGCGCCGCCGTCGCCGTCACATCCACGAAACCGTTCGCGTCGAAACCGTCGTCGGCGTGCGGCGCCTCTTCGCAGCTGGCCTCCCACGCACCGGCAAGGAGCGGCGGCGTCGGCGAGGCACCGGGCGGCGTCATGTCCAGCATCGCCTGGGCCGCGGCGTACTGGGCTGCCGACTCACGTTCGGCAGCTTCGGCGTGAACTGCCGCCTCCTGCCGCACGGCAGGGGCCCCGACCGCCTGCATCACGGCAGCACGGCGCGGAAACGGCCACCCCACAGGTTGGGTTGTGCGGTGTCCGCCAGCCATCTCAGTAAGAGAAGAGGGGGTGAGGGGTGGGGGAGGGACGGCGGGAGGGGGAAGGGAGAGGAGGCTAGTGGAGCCCGCAAGGTGTCGTGGACACGGCAGGGGTGGTGGCAGCCGGTCATCGGCACCGCATCGACGACCATCCTCCCATAGTGGGGAGGACCCGTCGCACTTAAATGCACCCGGCGGGTGCTCCGTCGCATCGAGCGGCGCCGCGAGCAAGGCGCCCGACGTGGCCCCGACCCGCGCAGGGGCAGGGCAACGCTGAGGTAGAAAAGGCGGGATGCATCCAGGCCACCATGTGAGAGCGGTACACATGAAGAGAACCAGGGAGGTGCTCCGGTGCGGTGCGCGGGAGGCGGGGGGGGGGTTGTCAACGGCAATAAGGGCGGGAAAGAAGCGCGCGCATTGTCAGACGCCTGGATTGAGCGTGCGGCACGACCCAAGTCACATACAGGGGATGCACGCGTCCCGCGCGCATCTCCCGCGCGCGCCAACACGGCGGAGGTGGGCAGATCCAGGTCTTTCGCAAGCCCACAAACAGTTGGCACACGCCCCAAAGACGGCAGACTGCTCGCTCAAGAGCGGTCGGTGGCGCATGCGCCGTCAAACGGTCGGCGGTGCGCTCGAAGGAATGTCAATTCGCCCCGCCAAGGCAGGGCGTGGACACGTACCAAAGACCGCAGCATCGGAGAGTGGAAGTCTCATCGGGACGCACACGCCCGGGTGCCCCGATGCGGCGGGAGAGAGCGAAGGGTGTGGGGGCAAACAGAAGCAGCGCACAGGCGGCAACGGTGTGACAGTGAGTGGTCACCACTCACGGTACGGTACCGAGCCCCCGCCGCCCAAGGCAGGGGTGGAGAGTGGCGCTTGGGAAGCCAACCGAGCTCCCCTCTCAGATCTGGGAGCAATTGCCATACTTGCCGTTTTTCAAATTGCATGGATGCCCATTTCTTGTTCCCATTGACGGCTTACAGCAGCGCTTCGGCACCTGAAGGGAGGCAATCCGGAAGCTGACAGTCGTTGTGAACAACATTTCCGAAACCATGCCACTGAAGTACCGGCCAACTACGCTGTACTGTCAGATTCGACGGCTCGTGTTTGCAGTTGGTGGCTCCCGCTTGCATGCACCTCGAGCGCCCATCAGGTGATGGGGCCTGAGCAGATTGACCGTCGTCGCACCCGGACTGCTGCCCCTGCGCTTGAGTGCTTGCACGACCTGCTCGCCGCTGCCCGTCCCCCAGTCGCAGCACCACTTGAGAGGGCCCCCTTGAGTGCTGTGGTTGGACCTGCGCGTCTCAGGGGCTTGAGCCCGCCCCTCGTTGCCGCAATGGCCGTGCCTCCCGGGTGATTTGGAGCAACGCCCCACTACTTCCCCGCCCCGGGTGCCTTTCTCCCCTCTACCGTGCCCCTCGACCCCCGCCAACTCTCTCGAGTCATCCGCAGTGAGGGATTGCATGAGCGCCTGGTGGGTACGGGCCGAACCCTCCGCGATGCGCAATGTAATGCGGCGACTCTGTCGCGAGGTGCGTTTCGATGGCCCGCTAAGGGGGTGCGTCGGCGGGAGGACTGGAAGGGGGCGAGAGTCACAGCCTCTCCACTGATGATTGTGCGGTTGTCAACGGCCAGCGCCCATTGCATGCGCGGGGGTTGGGCGCCGCGAGCAGCCCTTTGTATTGCCGTCCTACGGTGGCGGCCGACGCTGGCTTGACGCAGTTTCCTGACGTATCGGGACCCCCTCGTCTTTTGCGTGGCCTTTTTGTGTGGTGGCACTTATGTGTGGTATGAGAGCACACTCCGCTCTGTATGTACCCTTCTTGGCATTAGTATCGAGCAGAAGCCGCAGACCAACTTCTGCCGTGGCGCCTGACCCTGGTGGCACCCACTTCTCGCCCGCAGCTTGCGTCTATTGCGTCGCCGTGTCATCTTGGTAGTGGTAGGTGTTTCGTGTTTGCACTGTGGGCGTGATCGCTTGGAGAGGGTCTGCTTCGCGGTGCTTTGACTGGGTTGGTGCGCCAATGACTTCACTGCTGTGTGGTGTTGGAGCCGACCTAACACTGTATGCCCCGTGCTTCACCCGGTTCTTCTGCCTCTGTTCTTTCTTGGACCCAGCGGGCACCCACCATGTCTTATGTGCCCCCACCCGCTCGCAAGGCGGTCGAATGCCACTGTGGTTTCAAGACTTTCGTTCTTGCTGGACTGCGGGTGCACCAGCGGAGCGCCCATCGCGGAGCCGGCGGCGACGGCCTCCCTGTCGGCTTGAAGCGGCCGCGTGCGGAGGCTGACGATGGAGGGCCCGCGCACAACAACAGCGGTCCCGCGCAACACGTCGGTAGTGCAGCTGCTGCGCCAACCGGGGGCGACGTGTCGGGCGAGTCGCCCCCCCTGTCGGACGGCGGCGAGCAGTCGGACGCATCCAACTTCTCAACGGGCTCGGCCGCCATGGAGGCGGAGCTCCGCGCGCTGTACGAAATGACGCGCACGGCGATTCCGACGGACGGCGCCCCAGTCGCCAGCCAGGGCGCCGAGGCCGCGACGATGGCGCCCGAGTACTCCTACTCCTCGGTCGCCACGCACATCAGGGCTCTCTATGAGGAGATGCAGGACGTGCAGCGGTCGACACCGCTCGCCGAATTCCGCCGCAAGCGTCCCCACACGGGTAGGTTTAACTCGTTTCGGTTGCGCGCCCTCCAAAACTTTGTGCTGAGCGTCGGCGGCGCGGGGCTGTCGCTGCGGGAGCAGGAGCACCTCTTCACCTTCCTGGACGTGTGGGACCGCACCCAGCCGGGGATGCCGACCGATGACGGTCACAACAAGACGCTGCGCGACGCGTTCGAGAACGCCAACGAGTTCCGCAACGCCATGGCGGACGACCTGGACGCTGCCGTAAACCACGCGGGGTGGAGAAAGGTGGTGCTCGAGGAGGACGGTGCACAGTACGAGGCGTACTTTCGGTCTGTGATGGGGGTCGTGCGGGACCTGGTGGGCTCGACCGAGCAGCACGCCATGCATTGGTGGAGCGGCGGCTCCGCGCCAGCACCGGCGAGCGACCGGCGGGAATCCCCGATGGACGGGGACGTCTTCCGAGAGTACGAGGCGGAGGTGATGAGTGGGGGGCGCGTCAACAATGCGGTGCTGGGAATCCACATCTACAGTGATAGTAGCCAGCTTTCATGGTCGGGTGGTAAGTGACGTGCGGTGTGGAGGAGAGCAGGGACTGCAGAGTGGCCGTCTAGGGAGCTCGATTGCGGATGTGACTCGACAGCGGTGCCGTTTTTTGTATTGCTGTTCATGGCCTAACCGTTCTCTGCTGCGTGTGTCGCTTCGCACCGTGCCCCTTGCTTCTCACAGCGCACAAGTTGTACCCAGTCAGGATCCGGGTTGTAAATATCCAGGGGGACGTGGTGTGGGTGACGGTGGCGTACGTTCCGCTGGTGCGCAAGCTACAGGAGCCGGCCGCCGACGACCGGGCCCGCATGAGGCGGTGCGGGGTGCTGCAGCGTACGCTTTACGCCGCCTTCAGGGAGTTTATTGCCTTCAGCCACTCGGGCATCAAGGTGCGCCTGGGGAGGCGCATCGTGCGCGCCTTCACACGCGTCTTGCTATACCTGGCAGACCGCCCAGAGGAGCGCGCGGTGCTCTGCCTTAAGGCCGGACAGTGCGAGCTGCCCTGTAGCACGTGCACGGTGACACACGCCGACCTCGGGACGTCGCTGACAGCCGACGACCGAATTGTTGTGGACTCGCTCGACAACCAAGTCGAGGCGGTTGAGCACCACCGCCGGCAGCGCCTCAAGAGGCGGCGCGTGGCGCTCGAGGCGGTGGGCAGCACGTCCAGCTCGGTGCCGGCGCTGGCAGGGACTGCGGGACTCGGCACCCCGCCTCGCTTCTTGTACCGGATGATCGGCTTTGATATCTTGCACGTATGTTTTCTCGCACTCCTTTCTCTTAGGTTGTCCTATGGAGCTCGCCCGCTTCTGACCCGGTGTTCTCTTCTGTTTCGGTCGGTGAGGCGTTTGCTGACCCTCGATACATTTCTTTTGCTCCTCGACCCTTGGCCGGCACTGGTACACCTGCAGGTGTTGGACTTAGGAGTGACCAGGATGATGATGCACCGCCTCATTGCCGTGTTTCCCTACATGTGCGCCCCGCACAAGCCGTTGGCGGTCTCCGATGCCGCCACCCGGCGCTCGGGAAACAACAGGTTCAAGCACATGCATCGCCGGAGCAGGGCGAGCAAGATTGCACCAGGGTGAGTTCCGGCGTCTTCCACTGCTTGATGTCAGTGGGTGGGTGATTGCACTTTCCTTCAGCCTCGCGTGTGGAGCCGTAGTACTGACCGCACGCGCTTCCTGTCACATCGTGTTACCCATGAGGTGGCTCCCCCCCTCTCTATCTTTGTCCACCCCAGATACTTTGTTCCAGCCAAGGAGAAACAGGCGACTTTTACGGCCAGGGAGCAGCGCAACGCGGTGGCTGACTTCCCCTTCGCCGCGGTGAAGCTCTTTGGCCCCGTGCTGGCCGCTCTCGAAGCCTCGACAGGCGGCGACACGGACGATGACGGCATGCTCATTGGCGTTGACGGCGTGGCGGCCGGCGCGGCCGCCGAGGTTGACGACGCGGACGGGTACCAAGCGGACGGGGAGGAAGACGTCGGCAAGGTCGGCAAGGGCTACCGCTTCGACTGGCTCGCGTACCGTGCCGCATGGAACGACACCCCCATCCACGTGGCCGTGACGGCCATGTTCGCGGAGTACGCGGAGCTGTACGCAATGATCTCTGGGCAGACCACCACCGCTCTCCGGCCGGACATGACGCTGTCCGAGGGCATCGCCATTGGCAACAAGGCGACGGCCTTCGTGCGGGACTACTTGACCCCCATCCTGGGGAAGATGCTGAGCACGAAAGTGCACAAGCTACTCTGCCACGTGATCGACGCGATCAGGGCACACGGCAACATTCAAAACGGGAACACGGCAGCAAACGAGAGCGGCCACAAAGACGACAAGCCCTACTACACGCGCACCAACAAGTCGATTGACACGTTCACGCGGCAGCTGGTCCGGCACGCGCACGGAGCACGGGCGGTGTTGAAGCAGAATGCGGTCGATGACGACGACTGCCGTGCCGCCCACGCAGAGCGGCAGGAGCAGGAGCGCGTCAGGGTCGCGGCCAACGGGATGGTGACGGCCGAGACGCTGTCCCTCGGCCACACACCCACGGCCGGCGGCGGCTCGGCTGCGGCCGCGGCACGTAGCGCAACGGCGCGCACCGCGACGGGAGCTACGGCGGAGGCGGGTGGGGTGGTGCGAGGCAAGACACCGTACCACCGCTCGAATGTGCGGGTGCGCGACCTGGCCAAGCAGCCGGGGCTACGGAACGTGGGCGCCGTCCTCGGCCTGACCGACGACGACAAGGTGCGCGTCACCAAGCGCGTGGACATTGCCGCGCGCTTTGAGTGCGGCGGCGTCCGCAAGCAGCGTATCCACGCAACTGAGGACGACCGCGGTTCGCCGTGGTACGACCATGTCTTCTTTCACCCCACTGGTCAACCGGATGGTCGACGCCTCGGGCAAGTGCGCGCCGTCGTACGGCGCGAAGACGGGGACCACGCCATTATCAGCGTGCTACGGCCTCTGCCCAAAGACCCACAGTGCCCACTGCAGGCCCGCGGCTGCACGCACCTGCAATGGCACGTGCAGGAGGGTGCATCGGACGTTTCGCTTTGCTCTGTTCCGTTATCCGCCGTGCGTAGGTTAGCTCAGGTTGTTCCCGACTTTGGGGACCTGGCGACGCGCCGTGGTTACGACGCCGAGCCGGCAGGGCTGGGGGCACCCCTGGAGGAGCGCATGGCAATGCGCTTTTACCTCAATGCCTTCTACGCGTGGGACGTTTGATGAGTGTGTGACGGCAATGCCTTTGAATAACAAACGGTTTTCCTTACCTTCGTGTCTTGTGCCCCCACGCTTCTTTCCCTGTGGGGCAGCTTTCGCTCGGCGGTTTGCATCGATTGGCTCCCGGTGGATGTGCCGGGGTCGACTAACAGCAGCGGCGGCGACCGTCCACGTCGGTGCAGAGGCGACGGCGGACCTGCAGAAACGTGGAAAAGTGCTGCGAGGGGCACGCGACCACCGAACGATTGCTCCAAGCCCTCTCCCCACGTAAGGTTGTGGCTGGCTGTGGCAGACACGGTCTGGTGTTGCACATCTGCCCCACCTCCATCATGGGTGTTACCACCGCCGTGCGGTGGGTGGTCGCGCTGCTGTAATCCAGGACAAAAAAAGAGTGGAGACAAGATGGTATCAAGCACAGAGTCGTTTACATAAGCCCGACGGCGCGCGGCACCCAGCCAACACGGTGGCCAGCTGCAATCTGCTCGTGGAGCACCCAACTACCTAAAGCCGAACGCATGCCGCCCACGTCAACAACGCCGTCGTAAACGGGGGCAAGCGCCTTCCCCAGCTCGTCGGGGTCTTGGATCATAGTGATGACAATGTCCATCGCCAACAGGTTGTCCATCATGCACACCCGCGTGCGCTCCTGCAGAAGCGGCTGGCACGCCGCCAGCGGGTACTCGCGGTGCAAGAAGTTCAGCAGGGCGTCCGAGGCTTCCGCCGCAGCCAAATCAGGCCGGCCCGGATAGCGAATGGCGTAGGCCGCCAGTCGTCGGGCCTCCATTGCGTGCAGCGCGGTGGACGGGGGGAAGAGAAAAAAGTGCAGAAGACGAGTTGGGCGGGAGAAGATAGGGGGTGTGGGGTCAACGAAAGCACGGCGGGGGAGGCGGCGGGGTCGACGGAGAGCAGAAAAGAGCAAGCGGTGCCGCGGTGACGGCAAAGGCGCTCAAGCAGGTGCAGGAACTCGTACAGTAAGCACAGGTCACGGCCGAAGAACGCTCACAAGAGGATTTGATCAGCGACTCGCGGCCAATCACTAGGCAGCAGAGTGCAGCTTTGCCTCGAAGCCGCGAGACTGAAACGGGCGCGCACGAGGACCTGGCAGGACTCCCCATCAAGGCCCGAGCCGGGATTTCCATCGGCTGATGATGGTTGATGGACATCAAAAGTGGGTCAGAAATGCCCATCATCTGAGCACTCTGATGGGTGATGGGGCCCTGATGGGGCTCTGATGGGATTCGACCCAAAGCTGACGATTGTGCGCTTGTAAAGCCGGGTGGAGCACTTTGTAGCCCACGTGAGAATTTACAGCTGATTGGACAATCTGTTCCGAAACGATAACCACCCGAGGTGCTCATGACGCTCGATCGTGAACTTTAATCATAAATGGTGCAATGAGACACGGAAGGGCGTGGCAAGACTTGTGCCCCGTCCTTCACGAGGTGTTCCTGGGGGGGTAGGCAGGCAAATTTTGACAGACTTGAGGCAGCGGATTACTCGATCGCAGATCAGCTGTGAATCATCACTTCAAGTGCCATCAAGTGCGGTGGGCCCCGCACCGGAGCGATCGAGTTGCGCTCACTTATAAAGCAGGGTACCTTATAAGCGGGACACATATAAATGCGCAATGACTGTAACACCCCGTTAACACTCCGAGTAACACCCCGGTAACAATCATCCAAAGAAGCGCTCAGTCTTGGAAAGTCATCATTCAGGTGAGGGTGGTGCACACAGGAGATTTTGGACATTGTGACCAGTACAGCCGATGACTCGGCTGAGTTGTACGCCCCATCATGCGATCGACGAACTGAAATGGTCCTCAAATCCTGCGATCATGAGCCCCAGCAGCCCCTTTCTCGGTCAAAATGGCAGCGATCGGAAGTGAAACGAGAACGCCTCGCCGCGGTGCGCCGTGAGAATGCATTGCTGGCACGGGGGCTACAAAGTGCGCAAAGGTGCCATATAAGCGGATAGTGACTGTACACGTGTGTTCGTTTCTAGGCTCTTGCGGACACCCAGAGGGCGGGCCCGCGTTTGAGTGGTCAGCGCCGACTGTGTCGTGGTATCAGTCGGAAACCGGTGGCGCCAACGAACCAGAGCCGGCCCGCTTCCGCCCAAATCGGGCGCGCCCATTGGCTAGCTTCCTACGCGTTGCGCGGGTGGGGCCTGCTGGAATTTCTGTCGACGACCAAACGTGGCCGGCCGTCGGCCGCAACCGAACGAGCGCAGGGCGGCTCGGTCCGCGCGCGGGGCAGCAAGTAGCGGGAAGCGCTGCGTGTCCTGGCCACCCGCACACTCTTCTGTTAACCTCTCCCGCCGCGACGACCCCTACTCGCCCGGCGTCGCATCCCCGCCCCCCCTCCTCCCGCCAAGGCCACTGCCCGTAGCATTGGACGGCAGTGACCAACCTACTCGAACGGATATTGGCCGTCTCCCTTCTCTTCTCATCTGCATTACGTCTCCCTTCACTGCTTTTCTTCGTTCTCGGTCTTCTCTGCCGCCACCCTTGCCACCATGGGCATCAAGATGCCGACCCTCCCCAAGCTGTCCAACCCTTTTCAGCGTCGGGAGGATGGGAAGATGCAGTTCATTGGCCTGACGGCCATGGAATGGAGTACGTTTTGACTGCTTGCGGGTGACATCTGTTTGGCATGGGCAAAGTGTGCTGTGGTCAGCAGCACAGGTTCATCGAAGTCGAGCTTGATGGTTGACATCCGCCAGCGTGGGCACAAATCGACCGTGCATCAGTGTTCTTACTCTTGCTTCATGCGATGCGCTCCGCCATGTTCATCCTGTTCCGTGCCCGGTGTACTGGCATTGATTGTATTTGCGTGTCCCAACTGCTGCTTGTTCTGTTGTCACAGTCACGACCACCGTCGCCCTGGTCCTACTGTATGCCATCCTGGCTGGCTTCTTTGCTGTTCTGCTTATCATTGCGAACAAGATTCGCCATAACGGTGACTCAGTACGTTTCAGCTTTCTGTCCCATGATTGATGTCTTGTCGCTTGGTTGCGGTGATGTGCTGCCTCTTGTACTGGCGCGGTCTGTTGCATACCACTGCTTCAAGGAACGTGCGCGTACGTGCTTTGTCATCGCGTCCTCCACAGAAAACTGACCTACTTGGGGTATGGTCTCGATTCGTGCCGTTTGTGTGTTTCCATGTTCTTGTCTGACGCGTGCCTTTTTGTGGTGTAGTTTGAGCGCCCAGGCCAGGTGTTCCCCTTCCGGCCGGAAGACGATTAGATTATTCGCGGCGACACCCACGGACTCCTATCACTTTCTTTCCTCCTTTGCTCGGAACCACTGTTGGCCGGGACGGCATACGCTGAGTTGGAGCTGGTCAAGCGGCCACATGACGGATGGGCCGAGGCGTTTAATGGCTCACTGCCAGATAGCGATGTAGACTTCCCTTGCACGCTAAAGCATACCCTCACTAATGCTACTTCCGCGCGGTGGACAATAACTGTGTTGCTACAACTGTTCGGTTTGGCCACAGCACAGTAAATCAACACACGGCTTCCATCGTTGGGCTCACTCGGCACGATTGCACATCGCGACAAGCAACTTGTCCTGCATGAAGATTGCTCAGAGAAATGACCCAAGCGGACTATTCCAGTAGCGGCGGCCTCTGTGATCGGGCAACACGCGACAGCGACAAGGACCTGATGAGGGCCCCATCCAGCAGCGCAGGATGAGCGCCCCCCAGACGCTCCAAAATTACAACAGTATCACCACACAAAACTTGCGACAATACTCCACCACATCAGGTACGACTCGCCATGACACACACCATGTCATCTCTCCCCACACACCGTAGCACCACTGGTCACGCATCGGCCACACCGCACAAAACTGCGTACACAAGCCCAGCCAATGGAATAGAGAAAATAGCAAACGAAAAAGGAGACAATGCACAGGGAAGAGAGAGGACAACCACACAACGCTGCGGATACGCAAGCCCTGCACCGCCATTGTGTACGAGGTCTGCCATGAGAACGACAATCGCGTCAACGCCCAGGAGCCCACAAGGAGCCAAACCCCGCCGCGGACAAGCGGCACGCGGCGCGCCGGCCCCACCCTGCTCAGCGCGCTGACCCAGCACCCGACCCACCCGCCCCTGCGGGCGCCTGCTGCCAGCGGTCCCGGTCCACGTTGGCAAAGTACGGGTGGTTGAGTGCATCCCGCGCAGTAATCCGCTGTGACGGTTCGTACAGCAGCATCTGCGTCAAGAGGCTCAACCCGAGATCGTCCAACGTGGGCACGGCAAGCCGCAACGACACCTGTGGCCAGCGGGGGAAGGTTGACTTGACTTCAGGTAGCTCGCTGACGCCCGGCCACATCTCCTCGGTCGGCGTGCCGAGCGCACGAAAGATCTTGTAGAGCTGGTCAATCTCGCTGTCGCCGGGGAAGAGCGGGGAGCGGGTGACCAGCTCCGCAAAGATGCAGCCGATGGACCAAATGTCGACGGGCGTCGAGTACTTTTTGGCACCGAGGAGGATCTCCGGCGCCCGGTACCAGAGCGTCACCACCTCGTGTGTGTAGTGGCGGACGGGGATGCCAAAGGCACGGGCCAGCCCAAAGTCTGCGAGCTTGAGCGACCCCCGCCGGTCGATGAGGAGGTTGGCCGGCTTGAGGTCCCGGTGCAATACCCGGTGCCGGTGGCAATGGTCGATGCCGTTGAGCAGCTGGTAGAGGTACGACTGGATAAGCGTCGGGTCGAGCGACGGCGTCCGAACCGAGTCCATGAAGCGCTTCAGGTCCTGGTCGAGGTACTCAAACACCAGGAAGAGCTTGTTGTCCGAGTGCACCACGTCCATGAAGCGCACAATGTTGGGGTGCTGCAGCTCCTTGAGGATGGAGATCTCGCGGATGGCCGTTGACGGCACGCCCTCGTCCTCCTGCTCCAGGCGGATGCGCTTGAGCGCAATCATCTCATTTGTCTCCCGGTCGCGGGCTTTGAAGACGACGCCATAGGTGCCCTCCCCAATCTTTTGCAGCGTTTCGTAACGATCCATGGTGCCGGGCCGCAGACGGTGGTAACCCGCAACGGCAACCTCACCCCGCTTCGCAGAGGCGAGGTGGCGACGTGGAGGACGCCCCGCACCAGCAGCCGACCACCACCACGGGCGAGCACGCCTGCCGCGCACGCCTAGGCGCCCCTCCTACGCCCACCCCGACGCCACGGCATGCGCGGCAAGGCCCACGCGGCCCGGACGCGGTAGACAAGTGCGACGACGGCGATGCGCACGCGGGCCGCCCGCCCTCCCCCCCGCAAGGACGTCGTTCCCGACCGGGCCGTCGCCTGTTGGCCGCCGCGGCGCGGCACTAGCCGTCCCCCTCGGGTGACGGCAGCGCCGGCCGGGCGCGCCCGCGTCGACGACCGCCTCGGCTGCGTGGAGGCCACGCGCCTCCGCACAGCAATGCACTCCGATGGTACGCCCGACGCACGGCCGGCCGCCACCTCCGACCACACCCCCGTCCGGCGCGTCTGCGATCAGCGTCGTAGGGCCTGCCGGCGGCCACGCCCGCGCATTCAAAATCCAAAGACGCCCCCCAACGAGCACGTCGCAACCCCGACGCGAGATCCAATCCCCCGCACAATCAGCGGACGCGGGCAACAGTGCCAGGGCACGGGTCGCAGAAAAAACAAGAGAGAAAACGACACGGCAAAGAAAACATGCACTAGCGTCAGCCACGTGCGTGTCGGGTGGCAGATGGTGGCGGCGCGCCGTCCCGCCGCCGTTGACGTGGCCGCCGCCGGAGACGCCGCGGCGGCAGACCCCCAACTGCGTGCACGAGGGGGGGGGGGTGGCGGCGGACCTTCGGCGACAGTAGGTATGGTCAAGCCACGACCACAAGAGACACACTCATTCGCCGACCACATTAACCAACGCCGCACACGGCGGCGTATGGAAAACGCGGGCGGACCCGCCGGCAGCGACTGCGGCAGCATCGGGCCACAAGCTCGGGCGTGACGGGGGTCGCGGTGGCGGGTCCCCGAGTCAACCCCCTTTGGGCCCTTCAACGCATTAAAAAACGGACCTGGAATTGCGGGACGCAACCCGCCACACAGACCAACAAGTTCTCCCAGCAAAAAAGGAACCAGGGGCCGGAAGCGCACCTACAGTGGAGTGGATGCCGGGGCAAGCGCTCAATAGCTAGGACCAGGGAACGCGAAAAGGTTAAACAGCTGTGGATGCGCTCCCCGGCCGACCACCGCCCGCCGACCGGAACCGCCGCCTCGGCCGAGCGGAAAGGCCCAAGGGCAGCACTGGTCAAGAGCGGCAGGGCAGGCGGACGGAAGCGAGACCGCCCTTCACTCGCCAACGGCGCTTCCAGGGGCCCGGCAGAGGACCTTGGGCGCGCGCACGACGCAGGGTTGCTTCTAGGTCGGTCCTCCAGATGGGCGACAAGGGCTGGACGCAACGTGGCTGACCCACACTGGCTGAACGGGCGGGTTCAAGTACGTCATCTTCGGACCAGACAGCGCACGAGCCTGGCCGCCGACTCGAGGTATTTCAGGTGGCGATATTTTCACTCATCTTCCTGCGATAGGACGGTCTCGAGCCTTCGTTTCGATTCAAACATGAAAACTCGGCCAGAATGTGTCCTGAATCATCTCGACGGGGGACGCAGAGGCGACTTGTTCACTGGGCCACCAGGTGGCAAACAAGCCCCCTCCACGCACACACGCCGTAGGCAGCGACGGCTATGCGGCGACTCGGGTCGTCCTGTGACGCAAGGTGCACAGTAAAAGCCGCTGCATCTTTCCTGGATGTACAGTACAAGCAAGAGCGATGGCTGGTTTGTTGTTGTCTGACCATCCACGTCGTTCGTTTTCGGCAGTGGCGCAGTCCAGGAGCTGTGCACGAGCAGTCCAAAAGAAAACGATCGGCGCATGGCCTACGGCTCAATTCTTTTGAAGCACATGCGCTACAAAGGACTGCGACTGTCAGCACTGCCGCTGCAACGACCGCTTGCGGACCGCGATCTGCAAGGCACCGCGGAGTCTTGGCCATCGTGGTTCCTTACCGCCACTATGATGGCCGCGAGGAAGGGCTCCCCTTGCGCTGAGCCCTTCCCCCGCCCCAATTTGGTAGGACCAAGCACATGCACGGACCGATGTGGAGCTCAGGGCGCGCCCAGCAACGTGCGTTAGACGCCGTAGTGCGACATGTTTCATGAACGTGGCATATTTGGTGCGACGTGTCCGGACGAGCGTTGGTGGAAGCGAAATTGCTGTCGAAGGTGTTCTTGTTTGGAGCTAGCTTGAATATCCAGAAGTTGCCCCAATTGAGAAAGATTGTCAGATTCAAAGATAAAACTGACCGAACATTTCATAGTAGCCCCCTTTCCGACCTATGTTAATCGCTCACATGCGAACATCCATCAAACGCCGACCAGGACCCAATTAGATATGCCCACGTGGCTTTTCTTTTTTTGCCTTTCTAGCTTTCCAAACTTACGTTGGTGGAGACGCGCTCGCGAACTTGCGGTGATAGTGATTGGTCGCCTACCGCACCTACGCTGTATGCCGCCGCGCCCGATCACCAGAGGCGCCGTCACCCGACGTGCCCTTGCAGCGGCTGCATCATCATGATGCTGCATGATGCAGCCGCGGATGATCAGCCCCCTCCCCCACCTCCCAGAGCCAAGATCTCTGCTCTGTCTCTTGCCCGTGGACACGCAGCGCCTCGGTGTCTGGCGCGGCACCCGCTCGGCGCCTCCGGCGCTCCCCCATCGACGGCCGCCCCGCCGCGCCCGCGCCCCCCCCCCCCCGTTGAGGGGGGTCTGTTCTTCACCGCCCCTCGCGCCTCCCCCCCCCCCCCCCCCCCCCCCCCCCCCCCCCCCCCCCCCCCCCTCCACCCCACACCCCCCCCCC
>ENA-ORXT01003127-ORXT01003127.1-marine-metagenome-genome-assembly--contig:-NODE-3127-length-18693-cov-6.259777_pt1 | contig 18693 bp, 11 predicted proteins | sample MGYA00237868_ERZ511482 | MGnify/ENA metagenome assembly ERZ511482 | reverse complement strand
ATTCATAAATCTTTGAATCCTAGTTCATCGATCCTAAAATCTGTTAATCTTTAAATCCTGGTCCCATTTCTTTACGGCCAATCCTTAAATGCGGTAGGTCTTTTTGAATGATAGTCATATTTCAATTTTATATCTCCATCGATTTCTCCAATTAAAAAAGTATTATTTTTCATTGGCATAAACCATCATGAAATTCATAAATCTTTGAATCCTAGTTCATCGATCCTAAAATCTGTTAATCTTTAAATCCTGGTCCCATTTCTTTACGGTCAATTCTTAAATGCGGGTAATCTTTTTTAACGAAAGTCATATTTCAATTTATTATGTCTCCATCGATTTCTCCAATTAAAAAAGTATTATTTTTCATTGGCATAAACCACCATGAAATCTATTAATCTTTGAATCCTAGTCCCATACATAAATGCGGGGTGGCTTATTAAAGGTGGGCCAGAATTATTGGTAATTCTTTTCCAATAAAAAAAAACAAATAAAAGATCAATGTTTATCCCAAGAAAACTAAGATCATGCCCATCACCCACATCACACACATCAAGGTTCCAAAATTGAGGCATTTCATAAACAGAGAACCTCCTTGCTTTCTAATTAACAAGAAATATAATCATCATAGAAACATCCCATCACTAGAAAACTAAGATCACGTCCATCACACACATCAAAAACATCAAGATTCCAAAATTGAGACATTTCATAAACAGAGAACCTCGTTGCTTTCTAATATTTAAGAAATATATCCTTCATAGAAACATCTCATCCCAAGAAAACTAAGATCATGCCCATCACTCACATCACAAACATCAAGGTTCCAAAATTGAGACATTTCATAAACAGAGAACCTCGTTGCTTTCTAATTAATATGAAATATACCCATCATAAAAACATCTCATCCCAAGAAAACTAAGATCATGCCCATCACTCACATCACAAACATCAAGGTTACAAAATTGAGACATTTCATTAAGAGAGAACCTCGTTGCTTTCTAATATTTAATAATTATATCCTTCATAGAAACATCCCATAAGTAGAAAACTAAGATCATACCCATCACCCACATCACACACATCAAGGTTCCAAAATTGAGGCATTTCATAAACAGAGAACCTCCTTGCTTTCTATTAACTAAGAAATCTATCCTTCATAGAAACATCTCATCACTAGAAAACTAAGATCATACCCATCACCCACATCACACACATCAAGGTTCCAAAATTGGGCCATTTCACAAACAGGGAACCTCCTTGCTTTCTAATAACTAAGAAATCTATCCTTCACAGAAACATTTAATCACTAGAGAACTAAGATCATGCCCATCATCCACATCATCCACATCACCCACATCAAGGTTCCAAAATTGAGGCATTTCATAAACAGAGAAGCATATTGAAAAGCAGTATTAAACTAAAGTATTTCATGTCTTTTTAAATTAGTGATGACTCCTCAAAGTTCGCAAATTCAATGAATTTTATACTTACAAGTAAAATCTGCCAAATACTGTACTTCTCAGTACATAAATATTGATTTTTTACCAAATAAGCCTTATGCTATGGTTTTAAGCCATATCAACCAAATAAAAATCATTTTTTATAAACAATAAATCCTTCTACTTGACTAGATATTAAAAATTGTCTAACTTAACTTATCGCTTGAAAGCAGGCGATTTTTATACGTTTTATTGATAACTTTTTAATAAGTAATATGGATATTAAGGTAGAAAGAGACAGTACAGAGGTAGAGGGTAAAAATTATTTCGAAAAGTATGCTATTGAGCATTTACAGGATTATTTTGAAAAATACAGATTTCTAGAATCAATCAAAGTTTTCTGCAGAGGATCAAAGCACCCAACCAAAAAAATAAAACTACAAGCAAGATTAAAAGGAAAAGATGTGTTTGTTGAAGCCAGTGGCCAAACACACGATCACGCGCTAGACGCCGCATCTAAAAAATTAAGAACTCACGTAGAAAAATACAAAGGCAAGCATTATAAACATGCGAGTTAAGAAGAAAATTCTTCTTTATAAAAAGGCACTCCATATGGAGTGCCTTTTTTTTATCTAGACCAATGTTCTGGGTAACCTATATTTGGCTCTTATGAAGCCGTCCCCATCTCTTAAAATTTTCGATGATGCTCTATGGCAAATGCATCTATCACTTTACAAATATCAGGTACCTCTACGGTCAATCCTAACAGTAAAAACAAGTGTAGCCTATTATATCTCTATCCCTTTTAATTTCCGATAATGCTCTACGGCAAATGCATCTGTCATGCTGGAAATATGATCGAGCACATTCATGGTTTTGAGGTAAGGTGTATCTTCTTCTTTCGGCCTGAACTGAGAAGGGATCAAGCTGACTATGGTTTTGTCTACGGGGCTTTTAAATTCTTTTAAAACTGCTGGTAAGTACATTTCCAAAAGACCGGACATGACATTAAAACCTGCAACTTCTATTTCTAGTACTCTAGGATGCCTGTATATCTGATGTAAAGACATTTCTTCAATGTGCACGAGTGACTTGGCTTGGGACTCAATTTCAGAAAATAGACTGGTGTCAAATTCACTATTGATGATCTGCTCTTCCTGTTCTAGAAAGACCCTGCAACATTCCAAAGTTAAGGTATTAATGGCCTTGGCCCGGAGATAAGAAATGGCCTCATTATTATCACCAATGGATTGATACGTCAATTGTATTTTGGCAAAATCATCGGTAGGATTGTTCAATTCTTCAATCACATTCAAGAAGGCTTGAGAAACAGTTTCTTTCGAAAGGATGCCGAGTCGGTGTGCATCCTCCATGTCAATGATATTATAACAAATATCATCCGCCGCCTCAACCAAGTATACAAATGGGTGCCGCCTGTAAACGATGGGGTCACTCCCCTCTTGGATAAAATTTAAGTCGGAGACCAACTTATTAAAAATGGCCTTTTCGGATTGAAAGAAGCCGTATTTTTTGGTATGCTTTTTCCTTTTGTTAGTTGCAATGGATTCGCAAGGATATTTTAGAATTGCTGCGAGACAGGCTTGAGTTAACCCCATGCCGTAAGCCGCTTTCCCGTGAAATGATTGCGTCAAGATCCGTAATGCATTGGCGTTTCCCTCAAAATTGGTCAAATCTTCCCATTCTGCGTCTGCATAAATGTCTCTCAGTTTCGTTCCCTCAATCGGGGTTTCTTGAAAGGATCCAAAGAAGTGTGAAATGGCAGCTTCTCCCGAATGTCCGAATGCTGGATTACCTAAATCATGGGCAAGGCAGGCCGCGCCGATAACATTAGATAATTCGTAAAAGTAGAATTGATAATCTTCGCTGTCTTTATCAAAGTATTTGACAGCCAAGGATCGTCCGACAATGGTTCCGATTGATCTTCCCACCGATGCAACCTCCAATGAATGAGTCAACCGATTGTGAACGAAAGCAGTACCTGGCAGAGGAAAAACTTGTGTTTTATTCTGAAGCCTTCGAAAAGCGGAAGAAAAAATGATCCGATCATAATCGCGTTGATAGCTTGAGCGGCTTATGTCGCTTCCGACTTTATTCCTATCCACCTGACTTAGATAACAGGTAGACCATTTATGTTTACTATCTATTGGCACCGGACTACTCATTAGCTCTTTTGATTGAAGTAATGTAGAATCGATTGCTCAATGGCAGTGTCAATATCATCATAGCTCTGGCGCACAAATTCCTTTCCTAATATTCGATTGTGTAAATCAATGTAGCGGTCGGTCACCTTATCTCTGAATTCATCTGGCATGGTGGGCATTTCCTGACCTTCTAAGCCTTGAAATTTATGGTCCATCAACCACTCTCGCACAAATTCTTTAGACAGTTGCTTTTGCCGCTCCCCTTTTTTCTGTCGTTCATCATAGCCATCTGCTATAAAGTATCTAGAGCTATCGGGGGTGTGGATTTCATCAATTAAATAAATTTGTCCATTTTTTATTCCAAACTCGTATTTGGTATCAACCAAAATTAAACCCTGTTCTGCAGCCATCTTTGTTCCTAAGGCGAAGAGCTGTAAACTATAATCCTTCAATTGCTTCCAGACTTCTTCAGAAACAATTTTTTGCTGTAAGATTTCCTCCTCAGAAATATCCACATCATGTCCCTCATCTGCTTTTGTTGCAGGAGTTACAATTGGACTTGGGAAAGCATCAGACTCAATCAATCCTTCTGGCATGGTTACACCGCAGACGACTCGTTCGCCAGATTTATATACCCTCCAGGAATGTCCCGCAATATAACCTCGCACCACCATTTCCAGTTTAATGGGTTCACATTTATGTCCTATGGCCACATTTGGATGCGGCACGGCTATTAACCAATTGGGAACAATGTCTTTGCTTGCTTCCAAAAAATAGGTAGCCACTCCATTAAGAACTTGCCCTTTGTAAGGGATCGCTCGCGGTAAGATGTGATCAAAGGCAGAAATTCTATCGGAGGCAACAATCGCCATTTCATCTCCAAAGAAATAGACATCTCTTACTTTTCCTCTGTAAAAATCAGTTTGATTTGGGAACTTAAAGTTGGTTTCTTTTAGTGCTTTGTGCATGACAATCTCAAGATTCGTCTTCAAATAATTAGTACGGCGAAGGTAATAATTTTAATTATTCGGACGAACAATGACTTCGTGGAAGGCTACAAAAAAATTTTAGGTGGATGATGTCCCTATGTAAGTCCTTTAAAGCACTTAAATTAAGTACGACTACATTTGCGAAAGCGAGAACTATACCTTTATCAATCGATCTGTCTCAACTACCTCCCCACCAACTGAAATGACATAGAAATAAAAACCAGTTGTAAATTCTGACATATTTACTTCAAGAAAACCATAACCCTTTTCTGACAACAATTTCTGACCTAATGTGCTATAAATATCCACCCGATACTCCAGATTCTGATCTGGATGAGAGAAGTTTACATTATCTGATAGCAGGGTCGGAAAGACTGTAAATTTATCAACGTCTGGACTTATTACCTTGGTCGCTCTATCATAGATTTCAATGTTATCAAACATCACCACATCTAAAGAATCCAGACCTGCATCAAAGGTTGATTCGACTCCTGATAATACCATCGTGTTAATCTCCAGAGGACCAATATAATCATTGTTGAGATCTAAAATATGATTTATGATATCACCATTTTTTTGATTGTAAATGAGCGGGTAATCCACACTATCGGTAGTTATAAAAACCATCGAGCGATAGGCATCATCAATATCCAAAATGACTTCCCCATTTCTTATCTGGACAATGTCTAAGGAAAGCACTGGGTCCTCCATTCCGGACACATCAATACATGCGGTCAAGGAGGAGGCTTCTGGGTTTTGATCATAAAAATCCTCAACGCTTAAACAACGATTTACGGAGCTGTAAATTCTATTAGGAGCAATCGCCAATCTTTCCGAACCACGATACTTGAGCAAGGAATCTTGAGCTAGCCAGGTCTGAATATTAAATTCAAAGTCGTTCTCAAAACTTCTGTCCTCGAAGCGTTGAACGTAGTCTTCTTCTAATATTTCTCTGAAGGCAAACTCAGATTCAATCCTATTGTTGGTCTCATCCAAATCATTAACAAATATTAATTCAGCAGAGAATTCTGTAAATCCTGGGATAAAAACAAAGCCACCAAAAGACCTAAATGAAATCACATTCACGCCTGGTTCGATGTCATTATAAACTATGTAATTGAAGGTCTCTTCTTGTAGATCGGTCGTAACTTTTAACATCACAACATCGTCCGAGGTTATAGGTCGACAACCATCATTTCTAAGATCTATGCGATAAGCTCTAATCTCTTCCGGCTTACATTCATCATCCAATCTAAATTGAAAGTCGCGCATGACTAGGTCTTGACCAAAATTTTCATTGAATCGGATTTCCGAAATAATGGAATTATTTACTTCAATGTCATCAATTTTATTTAAACGAATCTGAAAATCTCTTGCGATATTAGGATCAAAAGTTATCGGCGTTTTAAATTCATACAGCACAGAATCTGAAGGTGCTAGGACCTGCTGTAAATCAAAACTTTCCTCTGTTTCTACTCCGCCATTCAGCAAGTAACTGATGGATATTTCTTCACCTGTTACGTAGGTTTTATTTCCGACATTTCGGATAATTACAGAAGGGACTATTTCTTCATCGGGACAACCAAAATATTCTTCAACAACTTCTTCTAAAGCCAAATCAAAATCATTAAAACCTATCTCTAATCCAACAGCCTTCCATGCTTCAATAACCGCCAAATATTCTGTCGAACCTTCACCATAAAGTTCCTTTGTATACTCTATTGTTGAAACCAAAGCAACACTGTAATCACTGCTCATGGTTAAATATCCACGTTGCACTTCATAAACAATATCGATGGCCTTTTCCCAACCTAAGGCAGGCACATTAAAATCATACATGGCTTCATTGGTACCAACTCCGCCCTGCACTAATAGGTAATACCAATGGTTGAATACACCGCTATTGGTATGAACGCCACCTCTGTCTGAACTGCCAAATTCCCAGTCTTCTCCATGGTAAAAACTCGGATCATTTTTTAGATGCGGATCCTCCATTGATCGAATCCCAGCCTCCGTCTGATCCAACACAAATCGTTTGCCGATTTCCCAGGTGAAATTACCAGCATCATAGGCATACTCCACAGTCTTCCCGAAAATATCTGCAATGGATTCATTCAATGCTCCAGACTCGTCTTGATAAACAAGGTCTGATCCAAAATCAATGTGACCATGCGTAAATTCATGCGCCACAACATCCAAAGTTGTCAAGGGTCCGTATCGGTTACAATTTCCATTTCCGTAACTCGTAACAGAACCATTCCAAAATGCATTGGCATAATATTTAGAATTGACATGTGCAATGGCCACAAGTGCACCACCCTCTCCATCGAGACCATCCCAATTAAATTTCTCCATCATATAATCATAATAGGAGGAAGTACAGAAATGAAGATCTCCGGCTACCTCATCAAAATCTTCATTGGCATTGTCCCAATAATTATCATCATCCGTAAAACTATTGTAGTTAAAATCTGCCGCTGTATTTCTATCCATCCCGTCGAGTGTATAGACGCCGTCTCCTCGTGTAGTATCAATCAATCGATATTCGTTTGGTCCTACTGAGTCTGTGGTTATAGATCTTTCTCCGTAATATCTCGTCTTTGTTTTTCCCGGAGAGGAGCTGCAGATTTCTGTGAAATGATTTACAATCTTACCCGTCTTTGCATCCACAAATATCCGTTCGCGAATAGGGGTAGTTTCAGCTTCAGCCTCAAGCATCAATTGATGCGTCAATCGATAGTCGCCTGAGAATTGTGGAAACTTCGCATCAATGATTGTCAGGCCGAGGTCTTCTATCCTAATATTTTCAATTTCTTTGTAGTGTATATGGTATTCGCTCAAGGCAAATTCATGAGCAGCTTCAATCGCAACTTGCACTTTTAAAGTAGGCTTGACTTTTAAATTAATTTGTGGGAAGAGGGAGCCAGAACTTTTTACAATATTTTCATTTGTCTCGTGCAGAAAGTAAACACCGCCATAAATTTTAAGTCCCTTGTAATACTGCTGATATTTTAAGCGAGTGAATCCGGTTTTACTTTTGTGCGTTTGATTTAAGATCAATTCGTCCTCAGGACCTAATCCGAGAGCGGAAGCTTCAATGGCTAGAAATTGTTCTGCATTGAGTTGTCCGTTGGATGGGTGATAAAGTTGACTTGATTTGTAGAAAGACCGCTTAGACTTTGTGGTTTGATCCATTTGCCCGTAGAGGCTAAACAAACAAATAGAAAAAAATACCGTAATTGCTGACTTCATACATAGAAATTGTACTCTGAAATTAAACAATTCTACTGAGAGAAGGAGGCTTTTGAAAATTTAGATTGGGCCTAAGTAATAAAACGGACCAACTGAAAGAATAATCTTAAAAGTTGGTTACTGTGTTACGATCGATGAGAATATCTTTCAGCTCTTTCAAAGCTGCATATTCCTTGGGAAGTACCTTTTTAACTGCATCCTTGACAGCAAAATATGCACCTTCTTCAAGACAAGGTAAAACCTCTTTTATTTTGTTCTTTACCCGACGCACATCATGCTTTATAATCCCACGAATAGACGGGATTTCGTGCCAATCAGCCTCAATAGCAATGGTTCTATGTGTTTCACCATCTAAGTCTTCAATATCATCCAGCTCTATCACTTGATAGTTGTTATCTGTAAGACTCTCAAGAACTCCTTCCGGTAATTTCCATGCTTGAGGATCCGCATGAAGTTTAGGATTGATTAGAAATACCTCGAGGCCTGCCTCATGGAATCTATAAATAACCAACCTTGCTTGATCTAGTACACTCATTATTAACTGTTGACTGATAAGTAACGAACAATAATACAAAGATATGGTTCAAAACTTAGAGAAGACTACTTATTGCGTTTCATTATATATGTAAACTGTTGATAATCAATTATGAGCCACTATTTAAATTATTTAGGTGCTTGAAAATTAACGGTTTAGCTCAAGGCAAATGATGACTTTGGCTACTTAAAGACAGAATTAGTTGAGTAGAAGCCCCTGTATTTAAAAGGTTTAGAACCAAATAAATAATGAAGTTTACTACGATGGAATTAATCTCCCAGATTCAACGACCGACTTGACTGGTTCGCAAGGTTTTATTACCTACCAAATTAAAATCAAGGATGGCTTGGATATAGGTACGACCATTTTAAATGATGCCAAGATTTATTTTGATTTCAATGAACCGTTCTTTACCAATATAGCATCAACTCAACTCATTGAAACTTCTTCGATTAACACCCTACCCGATAACCCACGTGCGACCAAATATCCAAATCTTAGTTCTGGGGTAGCTTATATAGAACATAATTGTAAGATTGAGAGTTACAAAATATTTGATGTGCAAGGCTCTATGCAAATGATGAAATGCGGAACGCAAAAAATTGACTTGGGTTCTTAAGTTCAGGGGTTGTATTTAATAAGGATTAAAGATGAAATGGGGGAAATTTTTAATTTAAAGTTATTGAGAGCAAATTAAGGTGATGTGTAGAGTTTTATTGTTTTCCTGAGGTTGAATCACACTTTTTCTTCACTACGACTTATAGCTAAAAATTCCTATCTGTAACGGGACCAATTACTTCTCAATGTAGTTATATTAGCTAAGCCCTAAAATTAGCGAACTATGAAAAAGATTATTGTCATTTGTATAAGTTTATTCATAATTCAAAACATCATCATTTCGCAAAATGAATTTGGATCGGTAGGTTCTTATTGGCGATATTCGTTTGAACCACACAACGGAGATGGCGGCGGATGGACAATGATTCAAATCGAGAAGGATACCCTAGTAAGTGGTAATAATTATAAGAAATACAGACTCAAGCATCACTACAATCCGATGTTTGGGCCAGTGATGGAGTATTCTTACACTGGGTTATTGCGCATAAAAGATGATTCGATTTATAATGGAGTAATGCTCTTCTTAGACTTTGATATGGAGCTTACGGATTCTCTTTTTATAGGACAGACTGGAGGAATAGAAGATATTCAGCTGGCAGTCGACAGTATCACAATTGAAGAGGTTGAAGGACATCAATATAGAAAATGGCATGGGCAGAAAATTTGCCTGAACGGAGGAAATACCATAGGGCCTTATGAGTCCTTTACAATATTGGAAACTGTTGGCCAGATCGAAGAAGGTTTTCTATTCTGGAACACAGATGGTTGCTCCATAGGAGGAGGATTAAATAAATTTGAATGTTACAAGAATGGGGAATTTACACTTATCAAATATTTGATTCACAGGGGTCTTTGTTAATAACGAAACATGGTAGTCAGAGAATTGACTTAGGATCTTTTGTTCAGGGGGTGTATTTGGTAAAGGTTCAAGGAGAGTTGGGGGAAGTATTTACACTAAAGTTACTTAAGGCTAATTAGTCATGGTTATTATAATTGAAACTAAACCATGAATAATTACATGCAAATACAGTTTTCTCGATTTCCATTTCTTTTCATTTTTTTCACTTATTGTTTTATTGGTTTGAAATATGAAATCACCAACTATGTGAGCTATTGTGAGTTTTATGAATAAAATCATTTTATTTTATTATTAACTTATTTAGTTGATCGCTGAAATAGAATAATAACATAATTATTTCGTCATAACCAGCTCTACTTAAACTTTCACTTATTGTGCTTTGTGATCTTTTTAATTTTTTGGCTAATGATGTTTGATTTAAATCTCTGTTATCTATTGCTTCCTTTATATTATTTGCGGTGGTTGGTGTCCAATTATCTATTGTCAATGAGAGTAGCCTTAATTTTAAATTCCATTCTTCGTCAAATCTGTCCCATGGAGTTTTAATTCCTAATCTTCTTTTTTTTAAATTTTCAAAGCACATGCCTGAATTAGTGTAAGCTTCTCCATTTGATTCTGTAATTTTCTTCGTTTTGAATTTTTGAGTTCCGATTCCAATTGCTATTCTGACGTCCAGATATTTAAGGGCGGAAATTATCTTTCTTTTTTTCTGCTTTAATTTTTATAGCCATTAGCAATGCATCTTGAATTTCAACTTCAACTTGAAACATGTCCCCTCTAAATATTTCCCATTTAGAGGGAGAATTTCCTTTCTCCTTTAAAATTGACTATAGGTATTAAGCCAGAGATTTGCATCTAATATCTTGGATCTAACTATGTCCCTTGCGATTTTTGTTATAAGTTATTTTTTATGCTATGCTCAGCTAATTCATGCACCTCACATACATCGTCTTTACAGCCGAAAAGTAGATCTTAAACAGACACCGTTTTCTTCTGCCCTCCTTTCGCAACGTAAATCGACAAGGCTGCCAAAATCCCAAAGACTAAAAATCCAAAAACCAAGGGCTGGACCGTCCCATCGTATTGCATCCCAATGATTGTTCCAAAAGGCACGGAAATAAGGGTCGAAAGAGATCCGACAACAGCAGCTCCAAGGCCAGCAATATGCCCCAAGGGTTCCATCGCCAAGGAATTCAAATTTCCAAAAAGAATACCTATAAAAAAGACGGTTATCAAAAGATAGGTCATAAAAACTAGCAAGGAAGGATTTACTAAGATCGTCTGAATAAGAACAAAAAATGAGATCGAGATAAGGACAATAAACATCGAAGCTACTCCCACCATTTTCTGCATTCCGAGGCGCATGACTAGTTGGCCATTTACAACAGATGCCAACCCAACACTACCTGCTACCATCGCAAAATATAATGGAAACCTTTCACCCAATTCAAATTGGATCTGAAAAATTTGTTGGGATGAATTGAGAAAACCAACAAATGCACTTGAAATAAATCCAGCGGCCAGTGTATAACCAACAGTGGTCCTTGTCTTAAAAACTTCGATCGTCGCTCTTTTAAGATTTGCAAAGGTAAATCTTCTTCGATTTTCCGTGGCTAAGGTCTCATGTTGACGAATAGAAAACCAAATAAAAACTATTAAACCAAGTCCGAGTAAAACTGTAAAGATTACGCGCCAACTCGCAACAAATAAAATGGCTTGACCTAAGGCCGGTGATAAGGCAGGTACCGCAATGAAGACGGACATAATGTAGGACATGACCTGCGCCATTCTTTCTCCTTTAAATAAATCTCGAATGATGGCAACACTTACGACTCGAGGTCCGGCAAGGCCGATGCCTTGCAAACATCTACCGATTAACATGGTCGTTAAACTGTTGGCGAACAAAGATAGAAGGCATCCAATGCTGAAAATGAAAAGACCGAGATAAACTGCTGGCTTTCGGCCAATGTTATCAGACAAAGGACCATAAAATAATTGTCCAATCGCCAGTCCTAAAAATAGAGTTGAGATAATCAATTGATTATCATTGGGTACCAAGACACCTAAATCATTTCCAATGGCAGGTAAGGCAGGTAGCATGGCATCAATGGACAGTGCAGTTAATGAAATCATCGTGGCCATCAACCCTACAAATTCTCCAAACTTCATTTTTGCTTCGCTCATTGAGTGCATAAAGCTAGTATGAATTTTATTTTTGTTTTGATTAATCAGAGTTAAGATTGGTCATATTATAAAAATTTAATAAAAAGAGAGTCACCCATTGTGTAAGAGTGACTCTCGTTGTCATTCGCTTTATTATTCAAAAAATTAGTCCAAAAGAATCATCTTTCTTGAAATCCTCTCTTCCCCTACAATCATTTCGTAAAATAGCATTCCGGTGGCATTCAACTCATCTGCATTTACTTCTATAATGTTGGTTCCTTTCATTCCATCCATGTCAATTTGCTTCAATAATTTCCCTTGCGCATCTCTGAAAATAATCTGAATGTCATTTTCTTCTGCTAGGTCAAATTTTATGGTTGTGCTAGAAATCCATGGATTAGGTTCGTTTTGATGAAGAATATTTTTCACCAACATTGAGTAAGGTCGATAATCTATTTCCATGATCCGGAAATCTTCGTCATATGCTTCAGCTCGAGTAAAAGATGAACTTATTTCAATAGTCTCTTCATCTAATTGGCCTTCAGCTACTAGGCTAAATAGTACTTCATTGTCACGGAAATCCAAGACCTTGGAATTGTGCCATGAAAGCGTTACAAATCCTTTTTCATTATTAATGTGATATGAATTAGCATCTAACTCAAGTACAGAAGATCGAAGACCAGTAACTTTCATTGACGAGTTGTCAAAAGTAATCGTCATTTGGAAACCCCTCAAAGATTTATCAAAACTCGTAAGAAAGTCAATCTGATTTATCGAAGCTCTGCCACTTATGTCTAATCGCTGTTTGCTTCTAGTTTCTACTTGACCAGATTGGAATCCACCTACCTTCGCAGTGCCATTCACATCCGCTATTTTCACCCCAATAAAATCAGCCTTCATGTCTGCACTTAGATTTGAAATTTCATATTTCTCTGGGAAATTTTGGCTCAGAGGATCCACTTCTTTATCAAATTCAAAATTACCATCAATGAATCTCCAACTCTTGTTATTTTGGAAAGCATCAGATAAGCCCAAAATGACTTTTCTTACTTGCACCAAATCAATCGCAGAAATTGTCCCACTCTTATTTGCATCAGCGGCAATGAATTGATAAGGGCTTGATAATTCTTCAAGTCCTAATATGTGTCTTTGGATATGTATGATATCCAGAGTTGACACCCCGTTCAATACGTCATCATTTTTGCTTGGAACAACTGCATAGTTCCCTCCCATCATCATTTCATCAAAGGCATAATCACCGTCATCACCAGTCATTTCCATTAGGTTGGATCCAGATAATTGAATCATTACCTCGTCCACTTCATTGTCCTGCGCTGTGACAACTCTACCCTCTACTTCAACCATAGCCATTAAACCATTACATAAGCCTTCATCAACATTATTGGTTATGATAATAAAGGTTGTGCAGATGGCCGTATTTCCATTGGTGTCTGTAACCCAGAGGGTGATGGGTTGAGTACCCACTTGAGTACAACCAAAGGTCATCAGGTCATCGTTTACATCGGCAGAGAAACTGACATCAACAGCGTATCCGCAAGAATGAATTGAACCTGCGTCAAACATGTTAATAGAAACAACGACCAATTCAGTATCCGCATTCCCGTCTCCATCAAGATCCATTGGAATTAACTCAGAAGAAAGACCAGATATACAGAGTGCAATGGGAGTTTTAATATTAATAATTTCAAATTCTTGTACACAAAAATCTATGTTTCCGCATTCATCTTCTACCGTCCAGGTGATTGTATGCAGACCAATTGGGTAGCTCCCAGAGGCATCTGCTGACGTTCCATTGACGTCATTTACTCCGTTATTATCAGAGTAGATATCAATGCTCCAAGTCCAAGTTAAGTCAGCGCTAGAAGAACAATCGTCTGATGCGTCATTAGTTAAGATGATATCTACTGGGCCGCAATTTACATCTGTTGAAGTAAAAGTTAATTTAGGGCAGTTACCAGTGATTATTGGATCCATGGTATTCAGAATCTGAATGACCTGCGTCCATTCCCATATTAGTAGATTACCATCCTCATCTGTTTGACACCAATTTATGATCTCCCAATGTCTTAAGATTTTATGGCAAGATCCAGCTCCAGATACATTCGAATATACTTCATCCTCATAATTATGACCTACAAGATCGCAGACGCCTTCCATAACCTCAGGATAAGCTGCATTTACTGGCAGCAAATTGGGATGAGCACCACTGACGTCACATATATCGAATAAGTCAATATTATCCGGCCAGTTTATATCTGCCTCAGTCATCGGATCTACTTGTGTTAAGGTAACCACCTGCGTGCAGGTTGCTACAACATTTCCGTCAAAATCTGAAACTACAAAATCTCTTGTAATAGTTCCTGTACCGCAACTAGCGACATCTACCGTCACTGTTTCTGAAATTGAATTTAATGAACAATTGTCATCAACAGAAGGCGACCCAAAAGTTGCAGATAAATTATTTAAATCATAAGATGTTGTGCATGGTTCGGAAAGATCAGCAGGGCAATTTAAGACCGGAGTCGTTTTATCTTGCACCGCCACATTAATCATGCATTGATTATAATTTCCATTGTTATCCCATACCCTGAGAATAACCATCACATCTTGTAATAGATCATCACAACAGAAACTTACGACATCATCCCAGACCATTTCATCATCGGGATTGCAGGTAGAAACCATTCGAGTTACTTCGTACTTTGAGATTCCACATTCATCTGAACTTCCATCATCAAAGGACTGTGCCCAGACATCTACGGTTCCGCTCGCCGGGAGAGAAACAACGATATCTTGTTGACAGAGTGCTACTGGATCTCTGGAGTCTTCAACGGCTACAACCATGGTACAGGTAGAGCTATTAAAGCAGCCATCATAGGCAATATAGCTAATCATGTGTTCGCCAACGGGTAATGTAACACTTCCTCCATTTGAATCTATAAAGACTCCTGGAAAACCCATTCCGTTTCCTGCGACTTGGACTTTTACATTTACGACGCTTCCGCAAATATCTGTGGCTACTGCTGGAGGAAGTTGTACTACTGATGAACATTCAGCTCCTGTCGAAACAGTAAAGTTATCTGGACAAGTAATTATTGGCGCTTGATCATCTATTACTTTAATCGTCTGCGTTCCCATCCAAGTTGATGCAGTTCCGCACGAGTATTCAGTAACACTAAATCGTCGCATGAATTTATATCCACAATCGTTGGTAGGTATCGGCGTATCTTCATAAGTGACGGTCGTATTGCACAAGTCTCCCTGTGGTCCTGGAATTAAAAAATATCCATCACCAGTCCCAGTTCCTAGAACACAATCTACCCCATAGCCATAGCCTGGAACACATAGGATCGGCACACCAGTTCCGGAGCCACTAGATGGTTCTACCCAAGGGGCTGGATTACCATTAGCATCGAAGGCAATTACTTCTGAGCAATTAATGTGAACCATCGGCTCTGCAATTGAGATCGCACTAAAATCAGTTTTTATGATATTTATAACCTGAATACACGGTTTGATTGATTGATTGCCAGATGCATCCACCCCAACATATGTTCGTGTAACGCGTCCAGCGTATGTTTCACAATCAAACATTTCTTCGTCCTCATCAATTAATAAAATGGTGTAATCTCCACAGTTCTCCGTGGCCGTAGGAGGAGGCACTTGATCGACTCCATAACATGGAACATCGAATGGTCCGCTGTTACACATTAAAATTGGAGCAAATTTATCCTCCACAGCAATGGTACCTGTACATGTACCTCCAGAACAACCTGGTAAGGTTAATTGGACATTAAAGGTCTTTCCAATATCATCGCCATCAAAAATGTGATCGACAACATTGCCTTGTAGATCGGTTATGACCATTTCAAAGGCATCATAGGATGTGCCTGGTAAATCTAAATCCAACATCATAGCCGGAGTAATCACACCAGAACAAAATTCATCCAAACTTACATTTAAATGCCCTTCACAGATTACTTCGACACAGACTACGATCCATGCTTGATCATGATCATCCTCATCTCCACCTGCGTAAGAACTTTGATTATTAAAGTCATTCAGATTGCTAAATAAGTCGTTTCCATTATCATTCGTATTGTCTTGATCAGTATGCGAATCAATATCATCATTCCTTCGATCTACGCCGCCATCATCTTGCGCTCCACTTATCTCAGCCATATTAACCAAGGAATTAGGATTGGCACTCTGCGTTGTTAACCAGATTGGAATTTCGACACAGGTTCCTGGAGCAATTTGACCAGAATAGTTTGTCCTTGCCAATGACGGATTTATAAGTGTCCATGCTGCATTCGAACCATCAGTTGCAAAGGCTAAGCCAGTAGGAATATAATCCACTACTTCTACATTCTGAGCTATAATATTTCCTTGATTGCAAATCTCCAGATCAAACTGAGCTTTCTCTCCAAGTGCATAAGGCCCAAGGTTATCAACGAATTTTCGTAAAGCCAAATCAAAGACTGGAAGTAACTCACCATCATGATCATCTTCATCCCCATCAGTGCTAGAATGATCGTCATCCGACGTATAATCATCATTTCCTTCATCCCCATCTGCATCAGAATCTATATCTTCACTTGTCGTGTCATTTCCAAGATCATCTTCAGAACTTTCAATTTCTGCAAAGTTCATTGTATTATCAGCATTGGCTATCGGTAGAACTTCCATACTAATCTCAACGGTCTCACATTTATCTGGACCTATAACACCCGTATACAATAAACTTAAAGAGCCATCTGCATTTTGCGTCCATCCGTTCATGTCAGAAGTAGCCAAGCTCAGACCCTCTTCAGGATAATCTGTAATTAAAATATTCTGGCCTGCAATATTTCCTTGATTGCATATTTCGATCATATAGCTTATGACATTGCCAGGAATAACAGGTGTAGTATTGGTCGTTGTTTTTATTAAGGAAAGATCAAAAACTGGCGGATAAGCTAGATCACTATCATCCTCATCATCATTGGTTCCATCAATCACATCATCTTTCATGATGCCATCATTTTCTGGATTATCATCCGGATCAGAATCCACATCGTAATCAGATATATCCGTACCAGAAGAATCTTGGGCGCCTCCGATTTCTGCCACATTCTGTAATGTCGCTAGATTCGCTCCGGCTTGTACTGTCAATAAAATTTCAATGGTCTCTGAACTCAACGGGCTTATCGGTCCTACAATAGTATTTATAGCTAAGGATGCTCCTTGAGATATCCAGCCATTCAGATCATTTGCACTCAACAAGAATCCACTTGGAATATAATCGTTGATCAGAACATTTGAGACTGGAATATTTCCTTGATTAAATACGGTAATCGTATAGCTTACATCGTCACCAGGATTGTAAGGTCCTGAAGACGCTTCTTGCTTTATTAATGCAAGATCATAAGTCTGTGACGGTGGTACAATACCAAAGTCAATATGATCAGCATTTGGATTCGAAGGATCCATACACATTGATTCTCCATTGTTAGCCGGTGAATCATCATTGTCTCCCACACAGGCATTTCCTGCTCCTGACGTATTCATAAAGCCTGCCGGTAAATTACTTATCTCCACTGAGTATGATCCTCCAGCAGTTAAGCAGATTTGAGCATCTCCAGATTCATTTGGTCCGAATGTGTAACTTCCATCTGCTCCTGTTGTTGCAGTTGCAACTGGTATCGCACTTCCAGTGCTACAATCTAATAATTCAACTGTTATTCCTTCAACTCCTGCTCCACCTGCATCACAACCATCTTCGTCTGCATCTGTGAATACTACGCCAATTATTTCTTCACATGGGTCTGGTGGAGGTATAAGTCCAAAGTCGACACTATTGTCATCATCTGGTGCTGTTTCGCCAACTCCTGTTCCAACATCACTTGGATCTACACATTCTGATACTCCATCATTTGCTGGAGAGTCATCTTCGTCTCCTATACAGCCTACGCCTGCACCTGTTGTATTAGTATATCCTACTGGCAAGTCACTTATTTCTACAGAGTAAGAACCACCTGCAACAAGACATTGCATTGCATCTCCTGTTTCATTTGGTCCAAATGTATAACTTCCATCAGCTCCTGTCGTCGCTAATCCGATAGCTAATGTACTTCCAGAATTGCAATCAAATAATAAGACTGTTACTCCAGCAACACCTGATCCACCTGCATCACATCCATCTTCATCTGCATCTTCGAATACAGTACCAGAAATTTCTTCACATGGAATTGCTGGAGGTACAAGACCTACATCAATATGAGTATCATCATCATCGTCTGATGGATTAACGCACATTGCAATACCATTTGACATATTCACATCGTCACTATCTGTTGGATCTGGGCAACCAGCTCCACCATCTGGACTGAATGATTCAAAATTAACTGGAAGTTCGAACTCTACAGTATAGGTCAAATTAGGGTCTAAACATTGCATAGCACCACCAGTTTCATTTGGTCCGAATGTATAAGAACCATTTCCTCCTGTCGTTGTAGTACCAATCACCATCGTTGGTGCACCATTTGCATCACATGTCCAAAGATTTACTGTCACATTTGGTACTGGGACTTCGTTAGCTCCGTCTTGACAACCATTCTCATTTACATCCGTAAATGCCACACCACCGATTTCCTCACAAGGTACAGTTGGCGGA
>ENA-ORXT01003126-ORXT01003126.1-marine-metagenome-genome-assembly--contig:-NODE-3126-length-18699-cov-6.154871_pt1 | contig 18699 bp, 7 predicted proteins | sample MGYA00237868_ERZ511482 | MGnify/ENA metagenome assembly ERZ511482 | reverse complement strand
AATTTCTCTGACACTGATACTGCCATTCATCCATAGCCCTACTGAAATCGCAGCCGTGCTAAACATGAGCGCGGTATTCATGACTGTCATGGTGATGGTCATATTCATTATCGCGCTCATCAGTGCGATAAACGAGCGGAAGTGCTTCAATATGGCTTCAGATGCGAAGCGCTCCTCAAGGTCGTTGTGAGCGAATAATTTGACCGACTGAATATTGGTATAGCTATCCACGACCCGACCCATAAGACTCGAGTTAGCCTCCGAAAGACGCGCGGATTTGCGACGTACAGGAGGCACCATGAATACAATAACGGCCAGGTAGCCGACTATCCACAACAGCATCGGCCATAACAACTGCGTGTCGGCTTGAAAGAAAAATGCTGTGATTCCAACAACATAGATGACCAGCATCCAGGCCCCATCCACAATATTGAGCACCGCCTCGCGCAATGCATGACCGGTTTGCAGGACTTTTTGAGCGATCCGACCAGCAAAGTCATTCTGAAAAAACAGCATGCTCTGGCGCAGTACATACCGATGGTTTTGCCAGCGAGTAGCATTGGCAAGACCCGGCGCCAAAGCCAGATTAATCAGGGCACGTGTGCCTAGAACAGCAAGCGGACGAATGATAACCACGACAGCAAACATCCAGACCAGAGCGACACCATGGGTGGATAGAAACGCGCCTCGCTCCTCCGCTGCCATCCAGTCAAGAATCCGCCCCAGATAGATGTAAACGTACAATTCACTGATAGAAGCAATACCGGCGAGAAGCAGCGTTACCGTCAGCACTCCACGAATCGGGCAAAGATAGAATCGAAAAAAGTCGAGGGTCCCCTGTGGGGGCTGTTCGGCAGATTGATCCCTGAGTGGGTCTATCAGTGATTCGAAGTAGCGATACACAAGTGCATTTAACCAACAGAGATTTAGATTCCAGCATAGATGAATAACGCTGGTTTATGCCTGTTTTCCTTGTTTGCGGTTTAAATCCGGTTATCTACCCTCGCTTGTCTTGAGCTATTGTCCGGAGTAAATGCCAGCCTGGATGGCCTGCGTGTCACACGCCCCATCAACACTGCTGGCTGACGAAACAAGCGTTTAGCTATAACAGCCAGCGCTTGGCTGGGCATTTGCTACGCTTGCGTGATATAGATATCTGCCTCGTTCTGCGTGAGTACAGTATGCTTTGATCTCGCGTCGTTTCTCTCTCTGGCATGCTTGTAACCGAGAACACAGTATTGGGCCAATTAGGGAGTACAATCTCTTTCTGCTACCATTAATCGTGACTGAAAAGCATAGATAGTTATGGATAAATACACAGAAATGCTGGTGTTTTCTAAAGCTGCCGATATGGGCAGCTTTTCTGCTGCTGCTCGCGAACTGGACCTGACACCGTCAGCTGTCAGCAAGCTGATCACCCGGTTGGAAGACAGGCTTGGGGCAAGATTGTTCCAGCGCACGACACGAAAACTCAGCATGACTGCAGAAGGACATGCTTTCAACGATCGATGTGGCTCTATCCTTGATGAAATCAGGCAGGCCGAAGATGCCGTGATGGCCTTGCACGACCGGGTCAGCGGAACTCTACGCGTAACCACGGTATCCGCCTTCGCGCGATTGCAAATGATCAAACTCATGCCAGAATTCATGGCACTTTACCCCGAGCTACGTGTAGAGCTGGAGTTAAGCGAGCGCGAGGTCGATCTGGTCGGCGAGAGCGTCGATGTAGCCATTCTCATGAGCGATGGACTCACTGACGAGTCTCTGGTGGCTCGCCGTCTGGCTGTCAATAAACGCGTAATCTGCGCATCTCCCGACTATATCGCCAAACACGGAAAACCTCGTACACCTGAAGATTTACTGAACCACAACTGCCTGACCCATTCGGCTATCAGTCATTTTAATGACTGGGAATTTTCTACGGCAGATGGCATTCGAGTGCAACGCGTCAAAGGCAATTTCCACACAAACAGCGCATCAGCGCTACATGAAGCGGTCAAGGCAGGGATTGGCATTGCGCGCCTTGCAACTTATGTGGTTCAGCCATCGTTAAAATCAGGAGCTGCCATACCGTTGCTTCAGGAACACTCGGCTGACTCCTCCAGTATTCAGCTGGTTTATCCGCACCGTCGTCATCTAAGTAACAAGGTGCGTGTGTTCACCGACTTCATAGTTGGAAAATTTACGCCCAATCCCCCATGGGAACAACAGGAAATGTAGCAGTGTCAGTTGTTGTCCGTCGATTCTTGCATTAGCAAGAATCTTTCAAGCGAATGAAAAAGCGATAACAATAGATCAACGCGCTGATCAATGGCCTCAAGGGCCTTGTCCAGTTGCTGTGCGGATGCTCCTTCTTCGAGTAGGGCCAGAAAATTCACGCCGCTTTCATGCATTGATCTCATCGGCTGCTCGATGTCAGTGAATTGTCGATAAGTGGAAAGCTTCTGGCCAATACCGAAGTACCATAAACCAAGACGAGATTCAGTGACGGGCGCACACAGCGCAGGATCGGCCAGCGAATCAAGTGCTGTGCCCTCGCCCAGGCGACGACAGAACGCTGCATCCAGAAGACTCTTTCGAAAACGCATCAAATTCAGAGATGGATGAGGCTGCTCAAAAAGTCAACATTCATCGAGGCTTTAAAGCGTCTCTTCTTCTGACTTAGCTTGCTTTTGTCTTGTTTAACACGATGAAGTGCCATCTTCCGAAGGATACTGAGATTGACGGGAGCATGACCGGTACGAGCCCGATTACCGTCCTCATCAAACGTCACGTCCAGATGCCAGTGTAGCTGGTTTTCGATGCTCCAATGACCACGAACTAAGCCATTGAGTCTCTCGGCTGTAAACGTCGCATTACTTGTCAGGTAATATCTTGTTTGCGAGCTTGTTACGTCATTGATAGTGCGTTGCGCTTCCACTCGGACCAGTTGCTTTATTGAAGACCATTTACTCGCGAACTTCGGACTTAGATACCCTGCGGCTGGCATTACTGTACAGTGGCGAACTTCGTAGCGTCCATGATCATATTCCCACTGCTCATCATGGGCGCTGATCGTACCGTATTCAAAGGCTTCCTTGACTTCCTCAAACAAGTCACCCTGATTGCCCTTGATGGCCAACACATAGTCTGCCTCGGCGGCAACAATTTGATCCGCAATCTTGTGTTGACAGCCTACTGCATCGATACTTACAATGTTTCCGCTGAGTTCTAGCTGGTCGAGTAGCTCTGGGATAGCTGTAATCTCATTGCTCTTATCGACAACTTTCGTTTGCCCGATGCATACGCCGTGCTCACCTACCCAAGCATTCAGGATAAATAGGCCATGGTTACCTCGGCTCTTTGGCGCACTGCCTTTTTGCTTCTTACCGTCGATGTTGATAAGTTGATCTTTAACATGGTCAATTAGTCTCTGACCATCTTCGGCTAAGCATTTAGTAAGTGACTGAGGATCAATTTTTTGAAATACACGATTGAAGGTGTCGTGGGAAGGCATAGAGCCCGGCACCGTCAGCCAATTATTCAACCACTCTTCCCGTTCGATAGCGAAGGAAGCCATATCTTCAAAATCTTCTCCGTTAGACAATAACGTACATAAGGCGATGAATAATAAGTCGCTTAGTTTGTACTTTACCAGACCCGGTTTACGAGGATCGATAACGCTGGAGAACAAGCCGGTTTTGTTTGAATCATGCTGACAAATCTAACAAATTTGATGCGTTTGCCCTAATGGCCGGCCACTTTTAAGAACAAACGTAGATTTTTTAAGAAAGCTTGCATATGTTAGAAACAAAGCAAAAATTTGGTTAAACGAAACTCAAATCCCATTATATGACAATGCCCTTTCTGAAAATCGCCTTCACTTCAACCGAATAAATGATTCCCGTGCAAGTCCAAACAACTACTACACAAGAGAGGAGGCGTTAGAATGGGAACTCTTATTGTGGAAAGCTCAACAAGAAGGTCTTCCTCTACCCGGACAACCAAATTTAGACAGGCTTAGAAGGTTTTATACTCACCTAATAGGCGCTAGCCCGAGCCCTTCAAAGACGCCAAACATCGCTTTAGGATTGAGTAATGGACAGGAGTTTTCACCAGCCTTGGTTGGGAATAAACCTGCAAACTCTACTAGCTTTAACCTGTTTCAAGACAATGGATACACCAATTTTTCTACAGGGCTTTCCGCTAGTTCCAATGATTGGAATGCAGGTCTAATTGAGTCCATGTGGGAAACCTATCGACACAATGGAAAAACATACTTTTTGTTAGACGGAATAAATGTACAAGCCTTGAACAATCCTGGAGTTGCAGGCTTTAACTCAAGCACTACCAAAGAATTAAGGTACATCGTAAAGAATAATTTAGATCAATTGACCATTAATGCAAATGGGACTCAAAGTAGTTTTGTGGAATTTTGGATTAATGGCACAAAAGTCGCAGATAATCATCCAATATTTAATGCAATAGCCGATTACAAAAACAACCCCCACTTAAGTGGTCAAATTATAATGGGGCCAGCCAAACCAGAAGTACAGTGGCCCTAAATCACAGATTATAATATTTAGAAACGTTCAACTGCCTTTATTTTTCAAGTTATACAACATATCATGGCGTACTACGTAAGGAAGCAAGATTTAATATTATTGAACAGTGGCTTTGACAACTGGAATAATAATTTACCTGTCAACAAAGAAGTAATAATTTCTTTTATTAATGGATTTGAGCTAATGTTACAGAGTGACGACAAATTGATTTCAAAAAATGAACAATATATTCTATCTAACTTAATGCGCAATTACCTTTGGAACAATTACAGAATTTGGCACATAGACCTTGAACGAGCCCTCAAAAATTTAGCCATTATTAAACACCAGCAATGGGTTGAAGTATTTATATTTGAGTTTTCTAATTTCCAAAATAACATTAATTGGGAGTTAGAATACGCTCGTCTTAATTTAAACCCTATATTGAAAAGTCAATTATTGAATAAAATAGACATAGGAAAGGAATTGAATAATTACACCTGTCGAGATGGCCAAAAAATTGAGAAAGGTACTATTGTGCAACTTGGAGACTTAATGAAAGAGGATTACAAATACACTCTTCTTTTCGACTCTTCTTTAGAATGTCCTCAATGGGACATTTTGATTCCATCTGAAAGAAGCTTCAAAACTGTTCAATTTTCGCACGGCAGCAAAACGTTTGGCAATGTTGTTGCAGCTTATAGCCTAATGACATCTGAGGTTTTGACTATATACAATGTAAATGGCTCTGTTTTCATTCAGACTAGTTGTTTTTACTTCGAAATTGAAAAAGCGATTAGCAAAGCAGAAATAATTATTGGCGACAAGCAGAAAAATGACAATCAAGAGTGGCAAGAGGGAAATATGAATTCTTTCCATGTGAATGCAGAAAATTACCTCTTAAAGCTAATATCCAAATCTGAACTCTGGTCTGGAATAATTGGCTTTGACATCTATGCTCCATTCTTTGGTAGGAAAAAAAGTGCTCAATTCGGGCGGGGTTATTATAGATCAAGTTTAGAAAGCAGATGGAACGCACTTAAAAACATTGGAGACAATGGCAATGAGTATTCATAACATTAAAATTATAACCACATAGAAGTCTCAGATAAATATTGTGTATATGTATTTCCCAGTAGTTCTCTGTAGAATAAAAAAAGGACTGTCTATTCACATTAAGCTTTTAAGGACGCCGTGAAAATAAGTTACCGGTTTTCGATAACTCCATAGCGAATGTACGGTAATTCCATTTCGGCAAATATTGATCACGAATAATATTACAGTAATCGAGGAAGTCGTCAAAAACTTTTACCTCTTTTTCAAATATTCCTCCCATCATCCCAACCCTGACCTTAAGTCCGCTTTTCAAATCCGATAATCGTAAGCGTCCGAACAACTACAAGTTTTTGCCTCATTTAGCTGGCAATAAGTCGTCCAAATAATGTAAGCGTCCGAGCAACTACAGGTTCTTGCCCATATAGCGTGCAATAAGTCGTCCAACTGATTAACGGGGTGAGTTCCGATTTTGCCAAGCACATCGGCGAGCCATTCCAAGGGATTGACACCTACGTCTTTATAGGAAGCAAAGAAGCTGTACATCATCGCCGCCCGCAGGGCTCCCTGGTGAGACCCGGCAAACAGATAATTCTTGCGTAAGCGTCCGACGAAGTACATCGTATGAGTCCACTTTCCGCACCGGAGCTTTGACCCAAACAAAGCAACCACCATGCGCCACAGCCCCCACCATTATCCAACAATTCCTTACCGCCCAGCCCATGCGTAGCCTGGCCGTCGCCGACTTCTGCGCGGATCACAACCTCAAGATACCGACTTTCTATTCCTGGAAGCGAAAATACAGGGCTACGGATAAAGAGATGCCATTCTGGTTTTGCGAGATCACGCCTCACCAAGCGACTACTGATCGGGTTGAAGAACTACCTAGTGGGCTACATGCGCAAAGGCTTCAAAGACTTGAGCGAACTGGTCCGCGAGCACATCGCTCATAAATCATTCAGCGGCGGCCAAATATCGCTGAACAAGCATCGCAACCACATCAATAATTTGGGCATCGAGTCAGAATGGGGTAGCTTCGCATATGCGGGTAAAAGGTTTTGAAAAGCGGAGATTTCGAGTCGCCCGCCGCAAATAGTTGACGCTGGAATGATATTGCGTCCTAAAAACGGGTTCAGCCGCAACGATATGAAGTTACGTTCATTCCATACCGGATTTTATTTTTTTCTGCTCCTCTTCGCGGCCCCCCTCGCCGCGCAGCTTACTCCCGTGGAGGTCAGCGTTCGCCTGTTTCAACCGAGCGTTTATCCCGAAGATTTGTCGCTGCCGGGTGCCGCGGCGGTGTTCGTCACGCTGACGGATATGGACCGTGCCAGTTTCTCCGGATATTTGCGGCTCACGCTCTCGAACACCTCCGGTCAGCAGCTAACGACGCCGCTGGTGGCCGAGACGCGGGTGGATTTGACGCCTTTCAATACGGTAACTTTTACCGGCCCGTCTTTGGAGCGCTTCGTGCGGCTTTTGGGCGCGGACGCGGGTGCCATGGAAAGTAACGGCCTCGTTCTAGCCGAAGGCGACATCGAACTCTGCGCCGAGTTCTTCGACCTGGATTTTCCCTTCGAGGACCCCGTCAGCAACCCGGAGCTGAACTGCGCCTTCGGGTTTGCGGAGCTGCACGAGCCGCCGACGCCGCTGCTGCCGGTGGGCGAGGAAGTAGCCATCGACCCGCTGCTGGACGTGGTCAACTTCACCTGGGCGCCGAACTACTTCGCCGGGCCGGTCATCAATTACCTCACCGTGTGGGATGTGCCGCGGGAGTGGGCCGGCGTAACGCCCGACATCATCATGACCAGCCTGGAGCCCATCCGCCAACCGCTGCGGGTCAATGCGCTTAACTCCCTGAGCAAGGTTTGGTACAACAGCGACGCTGACCTGATCCCCGGCCACCGCTACCTTTACCGGATTCAGGCGACCGACCCGACCGGCCGGACCCGCTTTCGGAACAAGGGCTACTCCCGCCCGGTATTCTTCGACTACGTTTCCCCCACGCCCTTCGTCGATCGGCTCTGCTACGAGCCGGAGGGGTTGACGCTGAATGGGAAAGACGGCGATTATGAACTGTTCTGGACGGGCTACCCCCTCGACTCCGTTGATCACAGCGTAACCGTACTGACCCTGCCGGAACGCGGTTTTGTGCAGCGGGCCGAGCTGTTGAGTACGCCCGATTTTCCCGCTCGCCGCCCGGAGAACGGCGGCCCGCTGGCCCGCTTCAACTACGACATCTCCTCCAATCTGGACACCACCGACGGCCGGGCCTACCTGGTCACGCTGTGCTCCGTCTGCCCGGCGACGGGGGAGGAGTTCTGCGAGGAAATCATCCTCGGTACGCCGCGGGAGGCGGGGTCGGATGATGGTCCCGACCCCACGGATTCCACCCTGGTTTGTGGCCTTTACCCACCTCCCGCGCTTACGATCACCGATCTGACGGCGACCACCGCTACGGTGGGGTGGGAACTGCCGGACGACTTCGGCGGCTCTTTCGTGCTGCGTTGGGCGGCCCCAAAAAGCAGTGGCATCCCCGACGACAGTACGGCACTGGCCGGTGACGTACGGAGCTATGCACCGACCACGCTGGTGGGAAACACCGAGTATGCCGTCACGCTCTGCGTCGTGTGCCCGGACGGTGCCCGCGCCTGCTACAGCGACCAGGTCTTTACGCCGGATTACGAGTGCCCGACGGCGGATGAAATCCTGGCCGGAGTGACGGTCAGCACCCTGCCGCCGGACGGGATCGTGGCGGCCTGGTCTTCCGCTTTCCCGGGGAGTAACCCGAACGGCTGGTGGGCCTACCTCAAAGATGGCGGCGGAGGACCCGCGCCGGAAAAGAACAACGCCTCCGCCAATTCCCCGGCACCCGCGACCGCGCCCACGGATATAACCTTTACCACGCTGAACCCCGACAGTTCTTACGTGGTCACGATCTGCTACGCCTGCGCCGAGGGCGCACCCGTTTGCGCCGATTTCGACGTGACCCTCGGCGGCTGCGCGGACCTGGACCTGGACCTGACGGTCGCCCGCGCCGGTTTTGACCAGGTCGATTTCACCTGGGACGCGACCGGGGAAGACGACTACGCGATGGCCTACGCCAAGGTCGGTTCCGGCCCCGCCGACGACTTTTTCGAGGTGAACGCCGGGGCGCACACCCTGAGCGGACTTTACCCCTTAACGACCTACGACGTGGTGCTGCGCGCGCCCTGCGAAGGGACGATGTTTTACGACACGATCCAGGTCACGACCACCAACGTGGGCTGTTCCGACGCCGGGGAGTTCTCCTACGAATACGAATGTGGCGCGCCCGGCGGCCTCGATTCCCTCGACCGGGGCACCCGCGTAACCAACCTCACGCCGGGCGACACGATCTGGGCGGGCGACTTCCTGGTGGAGGTCGGCGAGGCCGACGCCGACGGTGACCAGTTCGGCGGCTACGGCTTCGTGAAGGTACCGCTACTCTCCGGGGCCAAGCTGAAACTGGAATTTCGCGAAGTGGAGGTGAACGAAAACTGCCGCATGGTGGCCGGTGAGATGGCGGTGGTCAGCCCCATCCGCTCCGCCCTCGAACGACTTCAGGAACTGGTGGCGGGCTTCACCGACTTGCTCGACGACATCGACAACGTGCTGGGGCAGGTGAGCGAGGCCCTCGGCGCCGTCCAGGACGCCCTGAACACCCTGGCCGACAGCGTCGAAAACCAGGACGCGATCAATGAACTGCTCGACGCTGCCAACGCCGCGATCGTCCAAATTCCGTACCTCTCCGAAGACCTCCTCAACGACCTCGAGGACGCCGAAGACTGCATCCGCCAGGCCACCCAGAACCAGGACCAGACCGCGCTCGATGCCTGCACCGACCGGTACGAAGCGGTGCTCGCAAGCATTGAAGAGTTTACCAACGAACTCTTCAATGCCCCCTTCCGGGTGGACTTCGCGCAGGCCGAAAACCAGGGCAAGATCTATGGCTACGACGTCGAGAAATACCCCGCCATCCCCGACCCCTACGTGACGCACACCATCGCGGGCGAGGAGTACAAAGTGCCGTGGGCCTCGACCCAATTGAACGGAACCGCGCCGGGCAACAAATTCGTAGCCCGCCGCAACGGCGGCGGCGAACTGACCGACGTTTTCTTCGTCGACGGCGAACAAGAAACCATCTCCGGTTGGAACTTCAACGGCGGCAAGACCGAGGCCACCCATCCGGCGCTGGAGGCACCTGGAGACAAGGAAACCCGCCACGTTTTCGCGGCCCTTCCGCGCGACACGGCTGGGGGGAAGCCGCCGGTTTACCTGGCGGGGCAGATTAGTATTGTCAGTTATAAGGTGGAGGAGGTTACTGTTCACCTGGTGCCGGTTAACAATGCTACCATCTCTGCAGACCAGGCGTTTTTACAGCAGCGATTGAACGAAATCTATAATCCGGCCGTGGTGGATGTCACCGTAGTGGTTGAGCCCACGCTTTCCGCCCCGGAATTTTCCGGTACCTTATCCGATATCCAAAATCACACCCTGAGCAACTATACGCCGGAGATGCTCGGGCTGCGCCGGCTGGTCAAACAACAACCCTACCATACGGCCGGTGACTACTACCTGATGGTGGTGGAAAACATGGAGCCCGCCGGCCGCGAAGGCTTCATGCCCCGCAAGCGGCATTATGGATTTTTGAACGGTGCCGTCGTCAATACGCCCGAGGAAACGGCCCGCGTTGCCGCGCACGAGTTGGGGCACGGGGCTTGGCATTTGCAGCATCCTTTTCATCAATTTACTGGGGCTCAGGAAGGGGGTACTCAGACGCTTATGGATTATGGTGAGGGGGATGAGGTTTTGCGGTATCAGTGGGGGGAGGTGCATGATCCGGTTGGGAATTTTACTTTGTTTGATGATGAGGAGGAGGGGGAGAGTGTATTATGTGATGCCCCACCACCAAGTAACGCTATGCTGGTCGCTGAAGGCCAAATAGTCAGAACGACAAGTGGTGGGTTTTCCCCGGATATGCCCTATTTAGAACCTCCTTGCAGTGTTGATTGGACTGCACACCTAGGCGTTGAATACTCTCAAGATGGGATTCAACTATCTACTGAGAGACAATGGGTACGAAGCAATTATTATAAATTTTTGCGTCCGATTCAACTATTCGTAAGTAGGGCAGACTTATTAATGAACCCATTTGACGACGGTATCTTAGAGATGGGAGCGCAAAATTATTTTAACTATTTCACACAAAACAGAGTTATCCACGAAGATTTTTGGCCTCAACTATTTAAAAGGTCAAATGCCGCTGGAGCTTTTCCAGCAATTCTTCCATATCTTACTCATTTATGGCTATCCAGGGGCAATGTTTCATCAGTCACGGGATTGTGGTTCAACAACGATGATAGCTTTCATCACTATGGCAACTTTACCTCCTATTACAGTACTTTGAAATTCCAATCACTTCTACAGTCTAGGACTAATGCAGCTCAGCAAGTTAAATTCGAACGTGTTTTTGAAGTCAATCAAAATGTTACTACGGAAAACGACGGACTTATGTTGCTAGGAGGTTTCGTATTTGGTGTAGGGCCAGAGATGTACAGATTTCCTGTAGGACATAGTACTTGTAAGGAGATACTGAATAATTCACCCATTGTGAGCTACGCGATTGAGGAATACAGAAATAAACTAAACAATAGAACTCTTCTTCAAAACACTGACGAAGGTTGGTTTGTCTATAGATATAAAGTTTCTGATGAAGACTGGGAGAAGTATAATGACCTTGCATGGTTTATAGGAGAATACCACAAAATTAAAACTCTGCTAGGGTCATGTACGGTCGTAATAGGCCCTTCAAATATTTCAGACATGGTTGAAGTACATGTTTTCAATTCAACAAATGCTTATTCAGGAGATTTAGTTAAAGAAGTATTGAATAAATTACCCAATTGGCTAGATCCAAACCTTTATGTTGAGCCGGATTATGGAGAAAGAGCAACTCAAAGAGGAGAAGTAATGCAGAATGGATTCAACGTTCTAAAAATACCATTTTCTAATATTGGCCAACACTTCATGATTGGTGACGTACCAGTTAACTTCGAACAATGAAAAGTAACACTAAGTATATATCCATTAACTATTTGATACTGTTTGCATCTCTATTGTTGTTTGGCTGTAACAAGAGTAAATGTGGAGACCGCAGCAGTTTCTCTACTAAAATATTAGTATTAAACAATATGATATGCGACGACTGCTATATGAACTTCTATTCTGATTGCTGCGTGGATATTCTAGTATGTGGTAGCATCCAATACACATCGAACTGGTCAGTATCTAAAGACCGAGACTCTCCCGAGGAAATTGTCGTAGAGAATATCGGTACTTTTCCATCACTAATAAATTTTTCTCCAATTCACCAAATAAGGCTCGCAACAAACTTAAACGTTTCTTGTGACTAAATAAATCCTCAACTTCACGATTAAGAAGGGCTTTGTTTTCTCCTGATGCTCTTCTCGGCTCCCCTAGCCGCCCAGCTAACCCCCGCCCGCATAGACGTCAACCTCTTCCAGCCGAGCGGTCTACCCCGATGATTTAGCCGCACCGGGCGCAGTTTCAGATTCCGTCACCCTAACGGACATGGACCGCCCAAGCCTGCCGGGATATTTACGCCTGACCCTCTCCCAACTCCGGCCAGGAGGTCACCACCCCGCTCGTGGCGGAGACCCGCATCGACCTTACGCCGTTTAACACCGTGACCTTTACCGGCCCCGCTTTGGAGCGTTTCGTCCGTCTTTTGGGCGCGGACGCAGGTGCCATGAACGGTAACGGCATCGTTTTTGCCGAAGGCGACATCCAACTCTGCGCCGAGTTCTACGACCTCGATTTTCCCTTCGAGGGGCCCATCAGCAACACCAACCTCAACTGCTCCTTCGGCTTCGCCGAACTCCACGAACCCCCGACACCCCTTTTGCCCGTAGGCGAGGAAGTAGCCATCGATGCCTTGCAGGACGCGGTCAACTTCACCTGGGCTCCAAACTACTTCGCCGGCCCGGTCATCAACTACCTCACCGTTTGGGACGTGCCCCGGGAGTGGGCCGGCGTCACGCCCGACATCATCATCTCCAGCCTCGAACCCATCCGCCAACCGATCCGGGTCAACGAACTCAACGCACTGAATAAAATGTGGTACAACAGCGACGCCGATCTGATTCCCGGCCACCGCTATCTCTACCAGATCCAGGCGACCGACCCCACCGGTCGCGCCCGCTTTCGCAACAACGGCTACTCCCGACCGGAGTTCTTCAACTACGTCTTCACCGTTCCCTTCACCGACCGGCTCTGCTACGAACCCGACCGGCTGACGGTAACCGAAAAGAACGGAACCTCCACCGTCTGGTGGACGGGCTTCCCCCTCGATTCCGTCGACTATTCTATTACTGTCGTCACCCTACCCGAGCGCGGGTTTGTCCAACTCAATGAACTGCTGACCACGCCAACCTTCCCAGAACGGCGGCTGATAAACGGTGGGCCAACCGCCCGTTTCAGCCACGATATTGCCACCAGCCTGGACACCACCGGCGGCCGTGCCTACGAGGTCGCACTGTGTTCCGTTTGTCCGCTGACTGGCGAGGAATTTTGCAAGAAGGTTATTCTCGGAACGCCCCGGGAACCTGGGCCGGATGATGGTCCCGACCCCACGGATTCCACCCTGGTTTGTGGCCTTTACCCACCTCCCGCGCTTACGATCACCGATCTGACGGCGACCACCGCTACGGTGGGGTGGGAACTGCCGGACGACTTCGGCGGCTCTTTCGTGCTGCGTTGGGCGGCCCCAAAAAGCAGTGGCATCCCCGACGACAGTACGGCACTGGCCGGTGACGTACGGAGCTATGCACCGACCACGCTGGTGGGAAACACCGAGTATGCCGTCACGCTCTGCGTCGTGTGCCCGGACGGTGCCCGCGCCTGCTACAGCGACCAGGTCTTTACGCCGGATTACGAGTGCCCGACGGCGGATGAAATCCTGGCCGGAGTGACGGTCAGCACCCTGCCGCCGGACGGGATCGTGGCGGCCTGGTCTTCCGCTTTCCCGGGGAGTAACCCGAACGGCTGGTGGGCCTACCTCAAAGATGGCGGCGGAGGACCCGCGCCGGAAAAGAACAACGCCTCCGCCAATTCCCCGGCACCCGCGACCGCGCCCACGGATATAACCTTTACCACGCTGAACCCCGACAGTTCTTACGTGGTCACGATCTGCTACGCCTGCGCCGAGGGCGCACCCGTTTGCGCCGATTTCGACGTGACCCTCGGCGGCTGCGCGGACCTGGACCTGGACCTGACGGTCGCCCGCGCCGGTTTTGACCAGGTCGATTTCACCTGGGACGCGACCGGGGAAGACGACTACGCGATGGCCTACGCCAAGGTCGGTTCCGGCCCCGCCGACGACTTTTTCGAGGTGAACGCCGGGGCGCACACCCTGAGCGGACTTTACCCCTTAACGACCTACGACGTGGTGCTGCGCGCGCCCTGCGAAGGGACGATGTTTTACGACACGATCCAGGTCACGACCACCAACGTGGGCTGTTCCGACGCCGGGGAGTTCTCCTACGAATACGAATGTGGCGCGCCCGGCGGCCTCGATTCCCTCGACCGGGGCACCCGCGTAACCAACCTCACGCCGGGCGACACGATCTGGGCGGGCGACTTCCTGGTGGAGGTCGGCGACGCCGACGCCGACGGAGACCAGTTCGGCGGCTACGGCTTCGTGAAGGTACCGCTACTCTCCGGGGCCAAGCTGAAACTGGAGTTCCGCGAAGTGGAGGTGAACGAAAATTGCCGCATGGTGGCCGGGGAAATGGCGGTGGTGAGCCCCGTCCGCTCGGCCTTGGAACGGCTACAGGAACTGGTGGCCGGCTTCACCGATCTGCTTGACGACATCGACAACGTGCTGGGGCAGGTCAGCGAGGCCCTCGGTGCCGTTCAGGACGCCCTGAACACCCTGGCCGACAGCGTCGAAAATCAGGACGCGATCAACGACTTGCTCGACGCGGCCAACGCGGCCATCACGCAAATTCCTTACCTCTCCGACGACCTGATCGATGAACTGGAAGACGCCGAAGACTGCCTGCGTAGCGCCACCCGTAACCAGGATCAGGCCGCGCTCGAAGCCTGCCAGGCCCAGTACAACGCGGTGCTGGAGAAGATTAAGGAATATACTAATGAGCTGTTTAACGCACCCTTCCGGGTTGACTTCGTGCAGGCCGGGGAACAAGAAATTTACGGTTACGACGTGGAGAAGTACCCGGCGATCACCCGACCCTACGTCAGCCACACCATCGGTGGGGAGGAGTACAAAGTGCCGTGGGCTTCCACCCGGTTAGATGGTAATGCGCCGGGCAATACGTTCGTCGCCCGCCGTAACGGAGGTGGGGAACTGACCGACGTTTACTTCGTCGACAGCGATGAGAAGACCATCGAAGGCTGGAACTTCAATGGCGGGCGGACCGAGGCGACGCACGCGGACCTGGAGGCCGGCCGGCACAAGAAGACGCGTCACGTTTTCGCCGCTATTCCCCGGGATACGACGGGAGGCAAGCCTCCGGTTTACCTGGCCGGGCAAATTAGCATCGTTAGCTATAAGGCGGAAAAGGTGACGGTCCACCTGGTGCCGGTAAACGGCGTACAGCTGTCGGCCGACAAGACCTTTTTGCAGCGGCGGCTGAACGAGATCTACCGGCCGGCGGTGGTGGAGATCACGGTCGAAGTAGAGCCTTCGCTCTCCGCGCCCGACTTCTCCGGCACGCTGGATACGACGGGCCGCGAGCCGCTGAGTAATTACACGGCGGAGATGCTGTACCTGCGCCGGCTGGTGAAGCGGCAGCCTTATCACAAAGGCAGCCATTACTACCTGCTGGTGGTGGAGAATATGGTGCCGGCGGACAAGGAGGGGGTGATGCCCAAGAAGCGGCGGTTTGGATTTTTAAACGCGGCGAAACTGGGCAACGCCGAGGCGCTGGCGCGGACGGCGGCACACGAGCTGGGGCACGGGGCGTGGCATTTGCAGCACCCGTTTGTTCAGTTCCCGGAGGCGGGTAGCGGGGGCACCCAGACGTTGATGGATTATGGTGGGGGGACAGAGGTGGTGCGGTACCAGTGGGGGGAGGTGCATGACCCGGTGGGGAATTTTACGTTGTTTGATGAGGATGAGGAGGGGGAGTCATCTAATATAAATGAACACTTTGTGCTCGAAGGTGGGCCTTCCGGAGCTGGCGAATGTAAAGGGCGTTTCTACATTTCAGGATCAGGAATGATTTTTGAGGTAGACCCTAGTAAATTTGCGAATCCCAGATTTGCGAAAAAAGGTAGTGCCGAAGAAGGTTCACTTGTTTCTTTTTTTTATGACAACGTTCCCTTTATCGGCTTAGTTAGAGATGCCACTGTGAGTGAAGTAGGTCCGAAGATATTTTCAGGCTATTACAGTAAAGGACACTTTTATGCAGTACAAGCAAGTAATGTTCCCACTAACTCAGACAATCTTAGAAATGATAAATGGTTCAAACCGATTTCGACCTCTACCGAGGCAGACGTTTACTGGGCTGATGGAACCGAAACGTGTAGTCCCACAATTTATCACCAAAACATAAGCACTGAAGTATCATCAAGTTCTACCGGGCACGAACAACTTAAAGGGAAATTAGTCAAGTTAGTCCTTCCAGAAATAAACACCTTACCTACAGAAAACATCTTAGTTGATTGTGAAAATCCTTTATGTATCCTCAATGGTCCTGGCAGAAGGTTTTTTGATGAAGTGCTAAGTAACAAAGAAAGCTACACCAATGAAGAACTTACTAGACTTCATTCAATAGCTGAGAAAATGAATTATCTTGGTAAAGACTTGATGACACACATTACCAGAGAGGTCTGGTCGAACGAAGAAGAGCTATTCCATTATTACTACAATAGGTTTGATTATGGCCAGTCAATCGATCAGCTTGACGATCAGATTGACGAGTACATCACTTATGTTAACAACATCAAAACAAGTTTGGGAGACGAAACTTGGAAGTCTTTTACAAGACACGGCCGGCTAGCTATTGCTTTGAATAAGATGAGTCCTGAACAGTTAAAAAACCTACCTCTTTCGTTAAGAGTAAATGCATTAAAAGGACTATTAGTAAACAATTTGACATCACCCAAAGTGTTTGGGTTTATTAGACCAGGGGTGAATACGGAACACTTGGCGATTAGATTGATAACGTCAACCCCACAAGAAGATATCGCAAACCTACTTCTAGTTAAATTTAAATCAGAATCTTTATGGGAAGCGTTAGATGATGGATTTTCCGACCATGAGGTTTTCCTATCTGATAAAAATTACGGCCTATTTGCAAAATCTATTACTCAGCAGCTAAAGCGTGTTCGAACAGAACCTGACAATTCTTACCTTGAACAGTTCCCTTTGTCCTTAGTGCGATTAGGGTCTTCTGCTCAATTCAGTATTCCAAGCAGCTTTTCCACTAAAAATTGTTACACTCGGTATAGTTCTCGTTTTACCGAGGATGGAAGAATTCAGTTTTCCATAAATCATTCTATTGGCATAGAGGATATGGATAGTTCAGATGACGAGGAAGATTGGAGATGTAAATTTACAGCAGAACACCTTCCAGCTATTGAACCTTTTGACTGGGTTTTTATATACTCCCCCAATACTGAAGGGCTTGACCTTGACGTGATGATAAGTGAAGGTGAAAAAAGATTAGTTCCAGCATATCTCCTTCACTATTATTTACAAGAGACTAACAATAGATCAAATGCAATGTTAATTGAGCTAAGCATCGTTTCTACTTTGGCTGTAGTTGGAGTGGCTGGAATAGGGGTTGCTACTAATGCGTTTGCAAGAGGTTTAGCCATTGCAGATGTCATAATTTCAGTTTCTGATATTGTGATAAGAATAAATCAACAGCAAATTCTTAATGAGTATGGTGCAGATGGCCAAAATTTTATTAATACCTACAATAAAATAATGTTGATAAGTGGGTTAGGGGTAATTGCTGCCGGAGGTCTTAATACTGTAATTAGAGGTATTGCGGCACCGGGAGAGATAAGTGAGTTCGTATCCTTCGTACGACGTACGACAAACATAGATGGGGTACATATAGACGATATGGCAAAACTTAGAAATTTAGCTGACCGCTTAGCCCCTTACTCAACTACATCAATTTTTGCCAGAATTACCAACTGGTTTCCAAGTCAGCAAAGTACCTACGATTGGATTAACGACTTATTAAGTCGAAACAAGGTAGTACTTAATTTACAAGCTAGCGACGCCGCTTTACTACATCGGCAAGTTGATGGCAGCCTCACCCATATTAGTTCTATAGAAGTTGATAACGGTATTGGTAGATTCACATCATATGATTCACGATCTCCGAGTAACTACTCCGATGAACTATTGGAAGTATCGGATGACGGAAGGTACGCTATCAGTAGAGATGAGAACTATCGTGGGAGAATCTTACACTGTGGGTGTGTATCAACCGATGAAAAAGTTAATGCACTAAATAGAGGTGTTATTTCAGCAAATGAAGTGATAGCCGGAGATTATGTGCTCGGAGCAGACCCTAAATCAGGGAAAGACACCTATTACAAAATTGAAAAAATTCAGCATAGCGTTACATCCACTAGCACGACGTTGACAAGTTCGCTGGACACTTTTGAGATAGCCAGTGGACATCCGATTCAGGATAATGAGCTAGCTCGTTTTGAGCAACACGACAATCATCTCAAAACATTAAAATCTACCGTAGATTTTGGTTATAGCAATGATACGAGGGGTAATTACTATCTCTATGGGGAAAATACACGGCTACTAGTAATGTCAAATTCCGACTGCCACGTTGCGCTTAGTCCATATTTTGAAAATGACCAGATTACCGAAATTATTGCTGCTATCGGGAGAAATAAAGGGGTAAGTCTTGGAGCTGACCTGAAATCAAGTTCATCTTTAAGGTCTTTCTTTTCTGACGAGTCATTTACCCTAAGTAATAAAGTTAAGTCTTGGGATATTTCTTATGGCCGGCCACTTTTAAGAACAAACGTAGATTTTTTAAGAAAGCTTGCATATGTTAGAAACAAAGCAAAAATTTGG
>ENA-ORXT01003125-ORXT01003125.1-marine-metagenome-genome-assembly--contig:-NODE-3125-length-18702-cov-3.261315_pt1 | contig 18702 bp, 23 predicted proteins | sample MGYA00237868_ERZ511482 | MGnify/ENA metagenome assembly ERZ511482 | reverse complement strand
ACCAAAGTCCTTAGCCTGGGCGCTCACGCCAAGCAGACAGGCCTGACAGGCTAAGATAGATATCAAAGCCGTCCGCAACATCTAAACAATTGCCTTCGCAGCGCCCGTCACCAAGTTAAAGCGAACAAAGCCGATCTCGGAATAGCGGCTATCATAGCTGTCCACATGGGGCGCAAAAATATAGATATATCCTTCCGGAATTACGCCGCCTTCAATAACCTCCAAGTCGCGGCCCGTCAGGCTGACCTCTTTCGCGCGGCCGCGATAAATACCCGCAACATAAATATCGCGCCCTATGACCTCAACTGTGTCACCAGGCACACCGGCGACGAGCTTCACATATTCATCACCAGAGCTTGGATCCGCGGGCGCTTTAACTGTCACATATTGCCCGCGCTCAAAGGACCTCAATTCACCCTTTTTAATAACGAACAAAGAATGCCCAACACTTTCGGAGATCGTCATTTTGAGGCGGTACGGACTAAACTCTAAGGCAACATAAAGCCCCGTCAGCAAAACGAGGATAATGATTAGCTTACGCTTCATCCCGCCTTTCAGCTTTACCCCTCTCGGGCCTGACGCGCGAAGCCGGCTCATCTTAACGCCCCATTCAACGTCCCGCCCGTCAAACCCGCTGCCTCTTGCGGCTCAGCTTTAAGCGCAACAGAGTCCTCATAGGCCTCCTTTGCATGAAGATAGACATAATCCGTATAATCAGCCGCATCACCGGCGAGAACAACATCGCTTGCAACAACCACAGACACATCATCACGCAATGCCAAATCATCAAGCTCTATCTGGATAAACCCGATAAACTGCATCAATTCAATTTCGACAAACTCCGGATATTCAGACTTTTGTCTCAGATAAGTCCGGGCCTGAGTAATGACTTTCTCTGCATCAATACTCGCGGCTCTAAATTGCTGAGGCGCGCTACTTCTAAAAAGCATCACAACAATTAGAACACTCAGAGAAATCAGCCAGCATAAACCGACAAGTGTCCACTTATTCGTGTCAAAAATAATCGGCCGCGCCGCCACGGCGACGTCGTCCTGCGCTTTAACCCCAGCACTCTTCTCAGAAGTTTGTTCGCTCATTACGCCTCCCCTTCTTCCCTGACGATCGTATGATTAATGTCTTCAAACAGAGAGAGCGCAACTTCATCCCCATCAAGAGATTTTTTGTGCTTCTTCCAACCAATCGCGAAAAACGCGACCACATGAACCAACCAGGCAAAGAACAACACCCATAAGACTTTCGTTAAAGTCTCTGGTCCGGCATCAACCACCTTTCCCGTGAACAGATGTGTGGCACTGAAAATCTCGGAGCCATCAAAGCTAAACGCCATGAGATATTCAAGCGCAATGGCTCCAGCTCCCATCAGGCACACACGCCCGAGATAAAATATCGTTTGGCCTCTATTGATCCATCCGCCCATAGCTAAGATGGATTCACCGAAATATGGGATATTCATTCTGCTGCCTCCATAAGTTTTTCTCTAGGCTCGATTGGCTCGACGCCTGAGACTTCGTAGATTGCATCCTCCAAAGAATACCCACGGCCGCACAAATCGTTAATGCGGGCCACATCTTCAGCCGTTGTCGTAAACAGATTAATCGTGAACGGATCCAGCACTAAGCGGCCCATACTGTAAGAGCCGCCGCCGATGATAACCGCTTCAGAATATTCGCCTTTAGACACCGTAATATTACGCGCACATCGTTTAGAATATTCATCCGGGAAGATACGCATATCCGCCGCAGCCTCGACGCCCGCCGTGGAGGTTTTCAAACAGATTTTCCAACCGCAATTTTCAAAGATTGCGCGCGCATCCGTACTGATACTGAAGTCAGACGCCGATTGCGTCGCAAGCATGAGAGCGCCGTTATACTTCCGAACTCGCCTCGCCCAACCTTGGAGAACGTCACACACATTGGTATTGCCAATATGCTTATGCGCCTCGTCCAGAACCACCAGATCGCGGCGGGACACATCAGACACCATCTTTTGATCGGTCATAAACAACAACGCGCTCAAAATCACAGCTCTCAAATCGGGCTTCTGTTCAAGCGGCGAGAGCTCAAAAACCGTCATATGAGACGACACATCCAAGGTGTTCGCGCCGTTAAAGAACTTCCCAAACACACCGCCGGAACAATATGTGGAAATCGACTTCGCCATTGATTTTGTATTACTGACGAGCTGGCTATCATCCATTTCAAATAAAAAATCACGCACTTCGTTGATTGTGCCTTTGCCTTGGCTTTTATTCATCACATGAAGAATAGCCTCTTCGAGGATTGCGCCTTGTTCTTTCGTCGGCGCGATATTTCCAAACACCATTTGAATGATGACGGCTTTACACATCTCGATACACATCGAGCGGTATTCATCATCACGGCCGGCTTTATCATAGTCCACCATGTCAAAAACATTCAGACCAAAATTATCATTCAACGAAAACCTGTAATGCTTCCCGCCGACAAGAATACAATGATTTTTGAACGAATACCCATCATCAAAAACAATGGCATGACCCCCATTTGCACAGGTCCCAAACACCGTCTCGTTCAAGAGCACGGATTTACCGCCGCCCGACTCGGCCGTGACCATAAGATTATGATTACCCGCACCCTGGTTTGAAAAATTATCCCACATATAAGGCTGACCACATCTACCGGTCATCAAAAGCACCGGCGTTGTATTGCCAAGATATTCCCCAAAGAAAGGCGCTGCATTTGGAAGCATCGTACTTGGCATGGTCTTGAACCGCTTAAGACGCGTTCTAAAATCTTTCCCGATACCACTGCCTTGTCCCATTGGCAGGCCCATTAAGAGCGCAGGAAAATGAACGCGATCACCGCGCCGCATATCAAAGTCCAGAGCCGTCAATAAATTCTTGGTGCTTCTTTCCGCCTTATCAATTTCATCTGACTTCGCAATAATGGTCGTCTGGAACCTGACATTGACCATACGCCCGCCCTTTGCCAGAGCTTCACTGGCATACTGCCAGTCTTTAGCCTTCTCGGTCATTTCCGGCATATAAGTTGCTATCGGAGACTTGGCGTTATTCATCGCTCGGATATGTTTCATCTTGGCGCTCGTCGCCGCATCACCCTCAGTCGGGTAATGAATATTCAGACTCATCAATGTCGGAGCCATATGACGCGTATTGGCCGAAAACATATCGCCTATCGCCCGGTTCATATCTCCAAAAGACATATAGAGAGGGAAATTTCGGCACTCCAAAGTCCGCGCCGTAAAGGACTGTTCTTTAAAATCTTGATCTGATGGCTTCGCCGTCATTTCGAGCGGTCTACCGACCGTCTGGATGTCAACGCCTTTGACCTTCACCGCGTAACGCGTTTCCGGCGAAACAATCTGGAAATTTATATCTTCCAATGAATCATAACCGTCCGCTGACGGACGGATGTTTTGCGTGGGATTGAGAATATCATGTGTCAGCCGAATAAGATCACGAGGTTTCAATCTCAAATAGTCCGGCGAGATTTGCTGGATAGTATTTTCAAGCGTTTCTGAAAACTCCAAGATATCGCGCTCGGCCTCTGAATTATCGGCCGTGATAATCGACGCCGAAATAATCACCCGATGATAGCGAAGATAAAAGGGCGTGTTTTTGGAAATACTATTCCACACACCTTTGTTAAAATGACGCACCCGATGTTTAGCGACGGTACGGTAAATATCTCGCGGCGCTCTGTTCTTATAAGAAAACGCGTCCAAGACCGTTCCAACCTTCGGAGAACTATAAGTCATTATCTGGAGATTTAACTCTGACGGTACAGAGCGCGACAACAGCGAGTTGACCATGTTATAGATCTTCTCATCAACGCCCAATAACGGCACAATCTCAAAGACCACGCCCACACTCTCTTCATTATAGAAGATTTCCTTACTCTCATCAAAACTGCGATAGTGAAGGCAATCTGCGATTTGATCAGGCAGATGCGTTTCAATAATATCATTCGATTTAATATGTCCGCCGAAAAACTTCTTATCAATCGAGTCGCTTATGGATTTTAATCCCTGTTTGATCATTGCTCGATATCCCAACCCCCATGACGGGCAACAACATAAATGACGCTATCATCATGATAGTCTCCATGCGCATCGACATAATTACTGACATGAACCTTAAGGACGACATCTGGCGCCCATTGCGGGACGCCGGAGACGCTAACATCAGGGCCGGTAGCAACATTATACGACGCAGACGGAACGGCTCCCCCGGTCACAATCATAGACCGAATGCTTTCTATCGAACGACATCCAAAACCATCTTGTGCAGGGCAGTCAAAATCCTTCTTCACATTCTTATTTATGCCAAGGCTCGAACAGCCCGATAATAAAGACGCAGATAAAACGCCGATCATGAAAAGCTTTTTCATAATCATCCTCCCGATTTACTTAGAATATATTGAACAGAGGCTTTAATGTTCGCGACAGTGTCGCCGCACCAAGACGCAAAGGCTCTGAGCGCCTCAAAAGTCTCAACAGCGATATATGGCGCAACCAAGAGGACATAGAGGATCCCAAACACATAAAGCGCCGAGAAAGTCACATAGGTTATTAAAGGCCAATAATCGAAGAAACGAGCCATTACTGACTCTCTTTCAATAACGCCGTCAATTGCTCCGGCCCTTGGACCGATTCAACAAGCCAGCCCGTCGGCATCATTACAGCCGGAAGCTCTACAACGCCCTGGCTCATGAAATACCCCGTATTGGAGACCATGCCTTTAACCTTGGCCGCGCAATCCTCTGACGGATCCTCGAGGCCCAATGTTTTGCACATATAAGCCCCCACGAGGTCCATTCCATTTTCGCTGTAAAACGCAACCGGAACCTCGACCACATCAAGATCAATACCCACTGTTAAATCTTCAGGCGTCGGACAGCCCTCACATGACGGGTCAAAAACAACGAGCAAGCTGTCACGCTTAGGAGCGCTCATAAATCCTGAGCGCTCAAGCTCTTTCACATCGAGCTTAATAACCATTTCTCCGGCTTCACTTACCGTCTCAAAAGTATCTTGATAAACAACAGACTCAATATCGCCCGAATCCGTATCAACGGGCTTATCTGAAACCTGAATAACAGCTTCGGCCGCCGTGGACGACGCAGCGCGAACGACCCCTTCCGCGCTTCCCTTAAGAGCGCCGTCTGATTCAGAAGACGCGCCAGAACAGCCAGCTTGAAGCAAAGCCGCTCCGAGAATGAGAACTAACGCTCTCATGACGCTAAGAAGTCGCGAATACGCTGTAGCTCTCTATAACCCGAGCTGGCGCGTCCATCTTCGGTGATCAAGGCCGGCGTACCGCCTAGACCGTTGGATGACGCCCATGTTGTATTAAACTGGAGAGCCGCTTCACCTTCCTCGCAAGTCTTGATGCCAGAGCGAACACCCGAGAAAATATCGGCCGCCGCCTGCACAGGATCATCCGCGCACAAGGCATGAGCACCGAACACCGCACTATCATCGCGAAGAAAACGAACAGGGATTTCACGGATTTCAATATCGGTTACGCCTTCAAGCTCATAATGCAGCTTTTTACAAAATGAACAGCTGAAATCAGATACGACATAGAGGATTTCTCCTGCGCCCTTATTGTGAACGATATAATTGCTCTCAGGCAGAGAAGCTAAGTCAACAATAGGACTTGGAGCCGCGGGCGCACTTGGCGCAACAGGAGCGGGTTTCGCAGCCGCAACACGCGCCGCCCCGGCTTCTTGTCCAGGTGCAGCTTGAGCCCCGCCCCCGTCGATATTCATAAAGCTCTTAATATTACGGCGACGCTCGACTGTAACCGGAATCTTCTTCTCAATGTCCATGAGCTCACCCACAATCGCAACACGAGCATCCTGATCAAAATAAATGATGTTCTTGGAGGTAATGGCTTCAATGATGCCATATTCAGTTTGATTGAAATCCACAAACTCGGTTTGAGGAAACTCTGCCCGAATTTTCTCCGCGATCTTTGCATCCACTTTCGTAAGCGGACGACTGTGATTAACCGCAGATACTCCCGTCGCCATTAAAAAGCCCGCACCGAAAACAACGCCAAGCACAGCAAAGCGCTTCATGCTTTTATGATCATCAACGATTTCGCCGAACCACGACCGCTTATCTAAAACTTCAACTCCAGCTGCATCGCCTGACGACGCCGCGCTACCGGCTTTGACACTCTTATCTGTCTTGCTCATTTTTTTACTCCATTATCACTCGTTTAAGCCACGAGCTTTCTTCAGTTTCAGCGCTGCGCGCCCTTAATCAGTCATCAATCGGACGCACGAGCGTTCCGGATATGAAGACCAGCTCAACTTCAATACCTGTAGGAAGGGACACGACCGGCTCGTAAGCCCGCGCACGGTCCAATAGATATTCAGAATACACCCTTGCCCCTGACGCAATACCGCTCCCAACAGAGCCCGTAACGATATCGCCCGCATCAGGACGCTCCCCAAGAATAGCGCCGCCCCCCGCGCTGCCAATTCCGAAGGAGTTGCTGGATTGAGACGCCGTGCGTCCTAGCCCCTCTAATGTTCCAGCAATGATGGCTTTCGTAACCAAGTCTCCCTCGCGCGAAACAACAGTCCCGCGAATTCCATTTTTACCAAGATGCGTCGCATAACCTTCAACCTTAGACACCGACACACGGTCGCCGCCCGCAGGACACGTCATAGCGTGGAGATTTATAAAGACGCGTTCACTGGACAGATCCGCTTGCGCGCTACCGTTGACCAAACACCCGGTTAAGTCTGTCTCTAATATCTTATTCCCAACCTGAACATGTTTAGCCGCGCCGGTGATGATAAATTGCGCCGCCTTTGGATCCGCTGATGAAGACGCTCCAATTGGCGCGTCAACTGAAACGACTAGACGCGCGGACACGTAAGCATTCGGAGGCACGTAATTTTCAGTGTCAAAAACTTGTGGCTTCTCAGCTTTAATCTGATTGCCCTTGATCTTCGCCTCTTTATCTTCAGTGGCCGTTGCAGCGTCAGACGCCGCCGGAAACAAATCAATAACATTTTGCTTGCGCGTAGACGGAGCTGCTACCGGCTGAGCTACTCTAGGCGCACCGCTAAAATCCCCATCACTTCTCCCGCGAGGCGCAAACACATCATCCGCGTTAGATGGACGGGTCCTGACAGCGCCAGAACCCGCCCCTGAGCCAGTCGGCCGTGACGCACCATCCGAACCAGGTCCAAATGTATTACGGCCACCCTCACTCAATCTTTCGCGCTCTAAAGCGCTAACTCGGGTATTAATGTCCTCAACCATAGAGCTAGTCCCTCTGGTCGTTTCCAAAATCTCATCTAATGTTGATTGTTCTTCTTGCTTATCCAAAAACTCGTTCATGCGCTTGGCCGTCTCGTCAAACTTGGCAACGTCACTGAGCGCCTTGTTCACCTGGTTAGATAGAATCGCAAAACTGTCCTTATCACCGGGACGTCTTTGAACCGTCTCAGTCAAATCCTCTGACTTAACTTGTCCCTTCTCATCACTGCTCGGAGAGGTCCAACTGACAAGTAAATAAACGACGAGAATGAAGCCGCCCACGACAAGAATACCGTATTTGAGCTGCTTGTTTTTGGTCTGCGCATTTACATCACCGGAAGCGCCATCCGTAACTGTTGTTCCCTCGGCCATATCTACTTCGCTTTCCGCTTGCGCACTAAGTAGATCATGTTGTTTTTATCGACTTCCAGCTGCTCACTGGAATAAGACATCACCATATAACGCGGCGCTTCATCCATATAATTTGGAAGATAGACGGGATAACCCTTCGTGGGCTTTGCTATATAAATGATCGCCTCGATGTTCTCAGAGACAAAACTTTTATAAGGCACAGCCGTAAATTCGTCCGTCCCAAATGTAGGAGCTTTCGACGCGCGGCGCTCAACGAAACCTTCCGGTGTCTGATGCCAGTAAAGCGCCTTAATCAGATTACCCATTGACGCCGTGTAAGAGCTTCCGTGGCTCCACTCGACTTTCTTTAAAGGGGCCTCAGGTGTCTGCGCCGAAACAATCTTCGCTTCCTTGGCTTTTTCGCGAAGCTCCGCTGACGCCACTGTAACCTGCTGGCTATCAATGCGCGCAATATTGAACTCTATCGGATACGTTTTGCCCGATTCAGTCGTTAAGAACCCCGAAATCTTCTGGCCCACCATTCCGCGCTCAACTGAAATAAACACATCATTACTGTTGCCCAAGACCGCCGCTATTGTCGGAGCCGTTTCATCGGCCTCATTAAAGATCAATTTCGTGGGCTTATCATCTTCAAAGATAATACGCGTCGGATTGGAGAGACTAATCTCCGTTTTCATTTGTTGCCCGTCTCCCAACACCATTGTCAGAACACTGGCCATTATGAGTTTAAACATACGCCGTTCCCCCTACAGACACGTTTCTTCGCCGTTTTCGATTGTCCCGGAGGACACCAACCACAGGCGCGTGCCGTCTAATTGCCATTTGAAAAATTGTTTGACCTCTTTCTCTGTGACCATCTTGCCGTTCACATAGGTCTGAACCGTCCCGCTCACTTCCGAGATATTCTTATCGCGCATGATGCAGATGTTCTTCGGAAGCCAATTCCTGATGCCTGATAAATATTGGTTATTCTCGTCATCGTTGGCGAGCACCTTTTTGATTTCCTCATGGGTACTCGGATGAACAACACGAAGAACATTAGTCTCAAAATAATCGGAGTCGTAAGGATGACGGTTTAAAAATAGGTTGGACACATCACGGGTCATGGCGATCAGATAATTATCCGATACCCTGCCCTTCTCGATCACATAACTATCAACAGTCGTCGGGACCGTTATAATCCTGTCCTTCTTACTCACAGCAACCATAGACGTAGCAACCGACGCCAATGCGAAGATCATACACCCCGCAATCGCCAGATTACGCTGCTTTCTCGCAACCCCAAGATTTTTGGTGAGTGTAGGTATATTTGTCATTATCCAACAAGCTCCCGCTTATAGCTCGGAGCCGCTTTGAAATAATTCATCTGCATGGGTTTTAGAAACGCTTCTGGCATATACCAATACGCCAAATAACCGAGCGCATCGAGGTAGCCTTTTTGGTCGGCTTTTCTGGTGGCATAAAAAAGGGCAAAACCACAAAGGGCAGCGAACAGCCATTGACCGCTCAACTGCCCCAACATTAGTCCGCCGAAAATGGCGACAACTTCGAATGCACTCAGAAAGATAAATCTCTCCGGTGCATCCAAAAGCCGTGGTATATAGACTGCATCATTAAACATAATGCAAATCCCCTTATGAGCCTCTGCCAGTAGGCCGTTATTTTTTCACATTAAGGGATCATTTAGTGATGAAGACCCTCTTCATCACAGGTTAGAACTGGCTCTTAAACCAATGCGCCCATAATGCTGTCCAACACATTTGGTCCGATCGACAGGAGCAAACCAATTGCAACGAAGCCTGCGGCTGAAACCCATGCGTTCCGAAGAATCTGGAAAGCACCGACGCCGAGACCGACAACACCAATCGTTTTACCTAGTCCGCCTTTGAGCCAGCCTACGATTTCAGTGTAGAATGCGTCAAAGTCGCCGGTGCCGTCAGTAGCCGCGTGGGCCGTGCCGGCGAGTAATAATGGAGCTGCTGCAACTGCAATCAGCGCCGTTTTTGAAACCAATTTTTTCATAATGTAAAAGGCCGTTTGGCCCCCCTCTGTTAAAACTGGATCGATTGGTGCGTTAACATTTTGTTAAACATTCCGTGATTAGTTGGCAAGTAATTGTTTATAAGTAACAAACATTATTTCCAATACGGAATGCTAAGTAGTTGTAATTTCAAACCTTTTGTTGGGTAAAAATGTTGAATAATCACAATTATATCAAGGTTTTACATAAAATGGTCTTGTTTTGTTCACACTACAGTCACCTAGCATCCGACAGGAAACAGTGGAATAATAACAATAATTCTGGATATTCTGCCTTAGTTATAGTATCGAATCACGGACGCACCTGATGAATATGCTTGCAACAAAACCGCCTGAGGACTCGACTTTAATGAAGTCCATATACTTCTTTGACCAACGACCCGGCTTTCAAGCTGTGATGTCGGAACTGAAAACTTTGTTTCTCGGGGTCTGCGAAGCCAACCCCGACGCCACTAAAGATATCTCTATTAACACTGGCCGCATCATTGCGGCCGCCTTGCAGGCGGCCCAAGATGCAGATCTGCGAGTGCTCGCAGATTTGATTGCTTATGATAAAATTCCAGGCCGAAGTTTCAAAGACAAAATTAAGACTGACGGAGCGAAATTTAAGACTGTTCACTTGCCGCTGATGATGACAGATTATCTGAAAGCTGGAGCAGCCACAATGAATATACATGTGCTGGGCCCATTGGAAGACCGCGCGAGAGCCAATAGCTCCACGAATGATGTTGAATTTCGGATTACGCCTCGGCAGTATCTACACCTTGCCGTGCTTCACCTTGCGACCTTGAGTGAAGACCATCAACTGATTTCACTTGTCAGCTCGAATATTCTTTACCCGTTTGTAATTATGGGTCCGAAGCCGAAGAAACCGAAAATTGCACTTGTGAAAACCAGCCGACGTAAGAAAGACGTTGCTTAGACATTTAGCCTGATAAGTATACGGGGTCGTGACCGGCTCTAGGGCTACGCCCCGAAGCTTCCCCTCACTGCGTTCACGGTGATCTTCGCCTATACGGGTGACGATCCGCGCCCTTCTCTCCTAGCGCCCACTCGCCCGACAGGCGAGTTTCCATATCAGAAAATCCGTTAGGGAGGTGTTTATCTCAAAAAAGGTAATAATGGCTTGGCGTTATGCCTCTGCCCTGCCCTAGCTGACCGCGTATATTGGAGAGACGAGCTCGCCGGCCCTGTCCTCCCGCATAGCCCACGCGTCGTGGGACACTTGAATTTTTAGCGGGTATTAACCCATTTTAAAAGGATTTACCCGCACAAATTGAAATTATGGATTTCGCCTGAAAAGCGTAGCGGCTTTACGTCCGAAGCTAAAAAACGTTACCAAAAAGACAGTTTCAATTACAGGTGTTCCAATTCTGAAAAACACTCATTTCGCTCAACCGCTTTCCAATACGGAAAATTTTTTGCTTGTCAGGCAGGCCAAAGATATGATTAACATTGTTACGATTAAACAATTATTGGGCACAATGGGGATTGTCAGATGAAAAGAGCGGCCAACCAAATCCAGATCGTCGGCAACCTCGGGGCCGCCCCGACCGCCGGGACTGCCGGAAACGGAACCCCCTATCTATACTTTTCACTGGCCGAGGACGGAAAGCGAAAAATCAACCCCGACACCAAACAAAAAGAAAAACAAGTCCGCTGGCACGACTGCGTCGCCTGGGGCGAATCTCTCACAAAATTACTCAAGGATCTTGGCAAAGGCGAACCCCTGCTCGTTCAGGGTCAACTTGATTACGATATAAAGATGATCGACGGTAAAGAGCGCAAGCTCCCGAAAATCATCGTTCAAGACTTCCTCTATATGTCTCCTAAAAGGACATCATAGGATCCAATACTTTTAACCTCTGCGGGGCGCGCAGACCAAACTAGGTCTGGTTAAAACACTTAAACGCAGCTTGAGCCTGAAAACAGGACCGGGGGGATTTATGAGTAAGAGAGAGATAAAAAAACTGGACCGGCTGTGTTATCACTTTGCCATAGGGTATGAGTGCCTCGACTATGCCGATCATTGCATCACCCTGTTTAAAGGCGACGGCGTCGCAACTCTGCTCGGTCACTTGTTCAGAATCCACAATATTCCAATGGAAGACATGCCCCGGGCCATCTATTATGCGGCCGGCGGCCAAATGCACTATGAGTCTCAGTCCCATTCGCGCTATAGTCTCCAAAAAGTCGCAAACGGCATCATGCTCATTGAAACTCACGGCCCGAAAAAAGGCGAAGCGAGACATTTAGAGAGAAAACCGAGCGAGATGATTTCCGCAATGGAAATCCCCCAATCCAATTCGCCTCAAATGGACTTCATAAGCCGCGTCGCCTCTGCACTGGTCTAGCTCCACGTAATTTCGCCGTTTGCTCACCACGGCGCATCTGAGCCTACAGAAATCGATTTAGATACGCTCCCCACGGGGCGTTTTTTTATATTTTGGTCAAATTCGCTGTTAACCTTTGCATATCAACTATGATATGCACGTTATCATACCATGTTATCATACCATGTTATCGTCACATGATAATATATATGTATGATATAAATTAGTACATTATTAACCTTCTCTACCTACCCAAATCACCTTAACGGTCGAAATCGGGACTGATTCCGCCTCGCGTCGGCACAAACACCAAAAATGGAGCCTTTATGATTATATTATCCTTGGTCAATACCAAAGGCGGGGCAGGGAAGACCACTATGGCCCTGACAACCGCGATCACTTGCGCAGACGCCGGTCACAACGTCGCCGTTTTCGACCTCGATCCAAATGCCGACCTGACCGAATGGGTCATCCGCCGAGGCGAAATGAACCGCGAAGCCCCCTTTGATATGTTCGCCTTCGACAACACACAGGTCGATGTCGCCCAAGAAATATATGACGCCTTATACGGCGAGAGCGCCAGCCCCTATGACGTCGTGATAATCGACACGCCCGGTTTTATGACTCAAGAGCTCAATTACGCCATCCTCAACTCCGACCTGGTTATCTTTCCCCTCCAAGCCGATCCGAACGAATACCGCCACGCCGAAAACATCGCCAAAGCCGTTGACGTCATGGCCGCCGAGAACGATACGGTCATCGATTATGCTTTTGCCTTTACGGCCGTCTCCGACGTCGCCGTCTCTCTGACCTTACGCAAAGCCTCAAAAAAACTTCAAGCTGCCGGCCTGCCCATTCTTCCGGAGGTTCTAAAATCCCGCGCAACGTTCAAGATGATTAAAGAAGACGGCGCGACCCTTCGAGAGCTGGCTGAAGGACTGGAGGTCGAGGACGGCCGCATCTTGGATCCCAAACGCAAACGGACCGCAAAAGAAAAAAGCCGCGCGCGCTCGATGAGAGACACGGCCACACGCGCCGTCATTGCCTCAAACGAGTTTACCTCCAGCCTGCTCGACTATGTCGTCAATATTAAAGCTTCACACGCAGACTTAAGCCCGAATGAAGACGACGCGCCCGAAGCCCGCGCCAAAACCGCATAGAAGAATAAGACGACAGAGACATAAAAATGCCCGACCAAACACCCGAAATCCCAAAAATGCGCAAGACGATCATCTCCACACCAGGACTTGGACGCGCGATCGGACAAGGATCTTCAGCCCCAAAACGTCCCGCGCCGAAAACGGCCCTAAGACCCGCCCCGAAAAAAGCGGCCGTCCGAGAAAAACCTAAAGCAAACCCAAAGCCGGCCGCGAAGCTTGACGCCAAGCCCGTAGACACCGGCGCAAAGAAGACCACAAAGCCCGCAAGCCCCGAAACACACGCCGAAACAGAGCAGGGGGCGCGGCCCCCGCGCAAGCGCGAGCTCTCCCCAAAAGAAATCAAAGATGCCTCCCGCAAAAGTTCAATCAAAAACAAAGCGGCCGGCGGCAAAAGACGCAGCTGGGGCGAACCGCATCCGGATCTTCCCTTTGAGCTTTACTTTCGCGGACAAAATCGCGCCCGGGTGCTTTTTACCGGCCCTTCGCGCACGCTCGATGCCTTTAATGCCTATTGCGACGCTCACAACTTCACAAAATGGGAGGCTCTTGAGCTGCTAATGCGCAGGCTCGGACCAGACCCAAAAATCACCGACGAGGAGAGCTGATCCCTTATTCACTTTCCACTCTGGAAAGAATCGGGATACAAAAATTAACCATAATAAGGACTTAGGGAAATTGTGAAATAATAACAATTATTTGACTCTTTCCAGTTTTTCACACTAAGTAACCTACACACCGCGCGCGGGGGACCGCGCTCTAATCATAAAAAATAAGCGGAAAGGAGTGAAGCAGACAAAGAAAAACCCCGAAGAAAACTCCGAGGGTTTTTGTTTCTTGACTAGGAATTGGCGTTCCGAATGTCTGTAAGCTTGGCGGCTTAAGACCAGTCTCTACTTAAACCCGACATCATTGTCAAATGAAATCGCGTCAGCGAACGGGACCGGCTTGTCTAAAATTATCATGACCTTCTTTTCACACCGCATAAGTTCCCCTCTCCGATCTTGGTTTTCCAAATGGCCAGGACGGGCAGGGGGCTTACCCTTCGCACATCTGTCAGTGTGCGAAGATCTCGCGCAAGCCACAGGCTTGTTGTTTCAACCAGTACGGGGAGTTTCTATCGAGATAGCTTAATCCAATAAAAAACCCAGCATTGGCGTGCCGGGATTTTTGAAAGGAAGCGTTAGCAGATTTGTTTCTGACTCTGTTTTAGCGCCTCCTTCCGACATTGCAAGTATTTTATGCGATTTTTCGCAGCGATATCTTGCGGCTTGGATTCTGCTCCCCGTGCGCAGTTTAGGAGGCCCCTATGGCCAAAAATAAGATGAAAGCAGACCACCCTCTGCTGACTAAGAAACGCAGAAAGCTGTCCCTGGGCGATGCAATCGCGCGGCGGCGTATCACCGCATATTCAGGACCAAAAGCGCATCAGAAGATGAATACGCTCATCCATGTCTTCAACAGAGCCGCTCCCGGATTGGCCCTATCACAAAACGCCGTGCGTATGATGGCCGTCTTATGGTCCAAGACTGATGCCAAAAAGGATTTCCAAAAAGGACAAATCGCGATTGTGTGGCCTAAGACGGCGACGATCATGATCGAATGCGGATGGACGTCTATCAAATCTTATAAACGCGCTCAATCCGAGCTGCGCCAAGCCGGACTTCTGTCTTATCAAGATTCCTCAAACGGGGTTCGCTACGGCAAACGCGACGAAGAGGGATATATTCTAAAGGACCAAAGCTTCGGATTTGTTCTCACGCCACTGGCGGCCGCATATGACGAGATGATCAAAATCGGCGACCAATATGAAAACCAGCAAAAGTACAAACGTATGGTCTCTGCCAATTACATCCGGGCAAAGAGCAGCTTCAACGATCTGTATCTAAACCTCATAGAATATGTCAGCGCCGAGGAAGTCGCGCCCTATGCCGATCAGTATGATAACTTGCGCGGCCGTTACAAACGTTCTGACAAGGACTTTAAACTCAAGGAGTCCATCATACGCCGGCTGGAAAGCGTCACAGCGACAATCAAAGCCAGGATCGAGGACATAACCGCGAACAGCCAGCTCCCCGTCCTTCAGGAGCTTGAAGCCGATCAAGACCATATGTCTTATTATTTAAAAGAAAGTACCCTCAAGAGGGGACAAAACGACCCCACTATAATACCTATTACAGTATCCTCCCCATCTTTAGGTAATGGGCTTAGCGATAAGAAGGTAGCCGAAACCGAGGCTCAAAACCCTCAAAAGGGTTTCGCAACGAGACAATTGGAGAAGATAAAAGCGATAGAGGAGGCCGACGCCAAATCAAAACGCTCAAAATACGGTGCGCCGCCGAGTTTTAAGCAAGTCAGCGCAGCCATGCCGTTTGATATCTCCCGAAATCTTAGAGATGATCATGGATTCCATGAATTATGGGACCGGATTGTGCTCAAAGCACCCGAATACGGGATAGAGCCGATGATGACGTCATACGGGCGCAGAGAAATGGGTATTGAAACCGCCTGTGCTGTCATGGCCGTGATATTTGATAAAACCGATATCAATAAGCCCGACCGCTATTTCACAAAACTGGTCAAACTTCATAAGGCAGGATTACTGCGAATTGAAGCATCACTGTTTGGCATCATGGACCGGCGCAAGAAATCATCACAGGGAGAACAATATGGATTTGCCTTAGCTTAAGCGCATAACCGCCTGACATCGAAAAAGCTTGTTTTGCTATCTCATAGGTTCCTGTTTGTGAACTCACGCTAGAGCCCCAAGCCGAAAAACCCAAGGCAATATAAATGGACCTACGGTCCGCCTTGGCTTTTCCGCCAAATAGGGTCTCTCGAGACGCTCCCGTTAAAAACAGGAGTTTTCTATGAAAATACATAACGCAAAACTAAACGCTTTGCTTGATCAGATGGCCACCCGTATCGCGGATTGCGACTATATTTGGGAATTGCCGTGGCGCGGTATCAACAACCAGGTCTGGCCCATAAATTCGGTCACGGGTAATCGCTATAGCGGATCTAATATCTTGACCTTGCTGTTTGCTCAGCTCGGAAACGATATGTCCGGAAATTGGGCGACGTATAAACAATGGGCAAAAGCCGGACGTCAGGTTCGTAAAGGCGAAACCGGGACACCAATTCTGTGGTATTCAATGGTTCCGGTGAAAGGATCCGAAGACGGCGAGTTAAGACCCCGTTGGAAATATCCAACCGTCTTCAATGAAACGCAGCTCGACGACTACAAAGCAGAGCTTGAAGATCATGAGGCGCCAGTCTTTGACGACGTCAAACTGGACCTGGCCGAAAGATTCATTGCCAATTGCGGCGCGAAATCAGAGCAAGCCAGCTCAGCATTTTATCGCCCCGGGACAGATACCGTTCATATGCCGGATAAGGCGCTCTTCATTCCGACAAATGACGGTACAACAGCGCTCGAAAATTACGTGTCAACATATCTGCACGAGCTGTGTCATTGGACAAAAGCTGAAAACCGTCTGAACCGCAAACTCGATAGAGCCGCAGAAGAATGCGTTGTCGAAATCGCTTCCGTTCTTCTGTGTGTCCACTTGGGAATTTCCCCGTGCATCCGAGAAACGCATATGTCCTATGTCAAACATTGGGGACATGCGATCAACGAGGATCCGACGCTTCTCATCAAATATTCAAGAATGGCCTCAAAGGCCTTTGAATATCTTCTCAAACTTCAACCGGCCGAGTTTCTACAAGAGATCGTAGACTCTCATCCCAATCGCAACCTGTGTCTGACCGACATGGAATATGACAACGCGGCAGCAGCATAGGAGAGCTTCATGTTATCAATCGAAACATTTATAAAGGACGTTCAACCCAGCGTGCCAAGGGGCGGGGACGCCTATTGGTGGATGATGAAAAATGATCCCCATATTGGAACGCCCGACCGGGATGTTCTCAAAGCTCTTTTCAGAGATATCCGTAAATCAGCAAAGAATATGTGCCGGGAAAACCGACTACATCGGCTGAGAGCTTACCGAGACGTCATCGCGCATCACCGGCGCAATCAGCAAGTCTATTACGCCGTCATGGGAGGTATCTAATGGCCATATCCAACCGCGAAAACGCAATGATAAGCTGGCTCGATCAGAACCCTTATAAATTTTACCCGCATTATGATGACCAGCTCTCTAACGCGCAGGTCGATATGCTGATTGACGGTAAATTCGAAGTATTTGACGAAAGCTGGCACGAATCCGAATGGCATTACCGCCAGCACGCCGACTTCGATGACATCAAATCAGAATTTATCAAACGCTTCGGTCTTCGCCACATCGAGGCCTCTTGGCCGATATCCGTCCAGGAGTTGTTCAAAGAGTACCGCCAGATCTGCACCAAAGAAGTTTTGGAGCACTGCCTGACCAAAACTCAGACACAAATCGCAGTCAAGCCGATCAAACAATCCGGAAATCAAATCGAGTTTCCAAATTATGACTTCCCAAAGGAGTATAACCGCTACCTTTCACGCTACAATAAACACTATCTCGGAATCGAAAACTCGTGGGATGCCGAGTCAATGTATTACTTTGATACATTGACCTTAATCGGAACTGTAAATCTCAAGGACTGGTATGAAAAACAGGCCGTCCCTGATTTCGTCAAATTTGGTCCAGATGACTTCGCACTCACGCACAATTTCATAAATGGCTCTGGCGGGCTTGGTGATGTTGTAATTACCAAAGAGCGGAAAATGCGCGCCGATATCCGAAACGACAAAACCTGCAAATACGGCGTTCAAAGCGTCTTCGGCTTTATCGGCTCCGTGTGGAAAAACGAACTCAATTGCGTCTGGTCATAGGAGACTATCATGAAAAATAATCTGCAAAATATAATTCAAGTCACTAATAGCGACGGCATTATCTTTAACTTACGCAAGCGCCTCAAAGGTGATAATCACGGCCGAGATATGGCGCTCATATATCAAGACGAGCGTCCCGTTATCGAATTTTTCGATGCCCGGTACACCGATTTCAACCACATAAACGGCTGTAAGCTGGGATATTTTGTCTCTTCATACTTCGCCGAAACCATAGACGAGCTCAAACCAGTCCGCGGTATAAATCTTGCAGGTGAACACCCGCAATACCACGTCTCAGGGGCGAATATTCTTGATATTAAAGACAATTTTTGTTTAAATGTCACAATTATATAGGGATACTGGATGACCGTAATGACTGAAAACAGGCAAGCACGATTGCTGCCTGACCCGCGCGAGAAAGATATAAACATCCGGATTAAAAAGTCCCGCGATGCGAAGCTCACTGATTTTGGCAAGGTCACTCTCGTAGATAGATATTTGCTCGAGGGCGAAAGCTATCAGAACATGTTCGCCCGCGTCGCTAAGGCTTATGGAAGCGATCAGCATCACGCGCAGCGAATTTATGATTACATGTCACGCCTGTTATTTATGCCGGCTACGCCTGTTCTTTCAAATGGAGGAACAACGCGCGGACTTCCAATTTCTT
>ENA-ORXT01003123-ORXT01003123.1-marine-metagenome-genome-assembly--contig:-NODE-3123-length-18708-cov-2.786753_pt1 | contig 18708 bp, 16 predicted proteins | sample MGYA00237868_ERZ511482 | MGnify/ENA metagenome assembly ERZ511482 | reverse complement strand
GCAATTGGTCTGAAGCACAACTTCTAATATTGCCCAGCGCGATATGAAGAATAAGAAGGACAGCCTAGGCTGTCCTTTTTTTGTGTCTATTATTATTTTAAAACAGTATCCAAAAACGGATGTCTGGACGTATCAGAGTATTAGTGATACTAAACATATTTATTTTTAATCGGCGCTTACTGTCTGGGTCAGCATTATGTGGAGGCATTTTTTCTCAAGGAAACGGTTCTCACTATTTGGGATTGCTATTGGCTGTCTTGTCGCCGGGTTATCATTTGGCGTTTATGATTTGTATTATAAGACCAAAAAGCGTAGCTTCATAAAGTTTACTTACGAGCGTTCAGCTCAATACCACAGACCCGAACGAAATCCCGTCATTGTCATCCCCGGTATTCTCGGTAGCCGCTTACTGGATCAAGCGTCAGGTCTCAGGGTTTGGGGGGCTTTTAATGGCGTTTCAATTGACCCGTCGACCAAAGAAGGTGTCCAGGTACTTTCCCTGCCAATAGATGATCCCGCGACTTGCTATTTTAAGAGTGACTGTTTTCTTAGGGATCAAAAAGATAGCTTAACGCCTGATGGCGTCTTAGATGAGATCAATTTGGATTTATTCGGCCTACCTGTCGGTGTACAAGCTTACGCTAATATATTGTCAATTTTGGGGGCGGGCGGTTATCGGGATGAGTCTATGGGCCTGAATGGCGTTGATTATGGTGATGAACACTTCACCTGCTTCCAGTTTGATTATGACTGGAGAAGAGATAACGTTGAAAATGCTAGACGACTAGAGCAATTTATAGCCGAAAAAAAAGCCATTGTTCGAAAAGAGTATAAAAAGAAATTTAATATCGATAAGGACGATATCAAGTTTGACATCGTCGCTCATTCCATGGGCGGTTTGCTGGCGCGCTATTTTCTTCGTTATGGGGGAGAGGATGTTGATAGTATGAGTCCCGACAGTATCCCGTGGACGGGTAGTAAAGATGTTGAACGCTTGATTATGGTGGGTACTCCCAATGCCGGTGCCACCGATTCTTATGTACAGTTGGTAGAAGGGTTTGATGTAGGTAAGCCTATATTGCCATATTATCCGGCTGCTCTACTGGCTACCTATCCATCGATCTATCAATTGCTTCCAAGGCCTCGTCACAAGTCAATTGTTTGGGAGGGGGATGAGTCTACTGAAGTCGATATATACGATTCTAAAATATGGGAAAAATTTGGTTGGGGACTGGCATCTAAGTCGCCAGAGACTCAGACATTTCTCAAGAATATATTGCCGCAGGTCGATAATGCTGATGAACGTCGGCAAATTGCCCTAAAGCAGCAAGCACGCATCTTGAGACGTACTAAACATTTTCATGCCTTGATTGATAAGCCAGCGAAACCGCCCAAAGGTCTGGAGCTGTTTATGGTAGCGGGCGATGTTGTGGAGACATTGTCTCAGGTGACCATAGACCCAGCGTCAGGAAGTATTGTTAAACGATCAGTTTCAAGTGGTGATGGCAGTGTCTTAAGGACGAGCACATTAATGGATGAGAGGGTAGGGCAGGAGTGGGGCCCTCAGTTAGTATCTCCCATCTCATGGTCTTCCGCGCTGTTTCTAGCATCAGATCATCTTGGATTAACACGAGATCCAAACTTTGAAAACAATGTGTTGTTTTGGCTACTTGAAGATCAACGGACAAGCATCTACTCGAATTAGGTTTTTTTTAAGATTTCTTCTATAGTAACGGCACTTAGATCAGGAGCCCTTAACTATGGCAATTATCTCCAAACTCCCTAACGTCAAAACCACCATCTTTACGGTCATGTCGCAGCTGGCCACCGAGCACAATGCCCTAAATCTGTCCCAGGGTTTTCCTGACTTTAATGGCCCGCAGGATCTACTGGATCGTGTGTCGCACCATATGCGGATTGGTCATAACCAGTATGCGCCGATGACGGGTATTCCAGAGTTGCGTCAAGCCATTGCCAACAAGGTTAGCGCGCTTTATGGTGCCGAAGTCGATGTGGATCAGGAGATAACAGTAACGTCAGGCGCAACCGATGCGTTGTTTACTGCAATAACTACTATCGTCAACGCTGGCGATGAGGTGATCGTGTTCGATCCGGCTTATGATTGTTATGAGCCTGCGATTGATTTGGCGGGTGGTAAAACCATCCATATCCCGATGCAAAGTCCTGACTTTTCAATTGATTGGCAGCAGGTTCGGGAGACGATCAACCCAAAAACTAAAGCGATCATTCTAAACTCGCCTCACAACCCTAGCGGGACGACGCTCACCGAGGCTGATATTCAAGCCTTACAGGCAATCGTTGCTGACTTTGATATCTACCTGATTTCAGATGAAGTTTACGAGCATATTATATTCGACGGTGAGCCGCACTTGAGCCTATTGCGCTATCCAGATTTGGCGGCGCGTGCCTTTGTTATTTCTTCCTTCGGTAAAACCTATCATGTGACGGGTTGGAAGATTGCCTATTGTGTGGCCCCTAAAGAAATGAGTGCTGAGTTCCGTAAAGTGCATCAGTATGTGTCGTTTTGCACGGTGTCACCGATGCAATATGCGTTGGCAGAGTTTTTAGAATCCAGCCCTCATCACCTGAAACTATCCGACTTTTATCAAGCTAAGCGTGACCGTTTTAGAGCAGGCCTTGAAGGTTCACGACTGACCTTGCTGCCCTGTGCGGGCACCTATTTTCAAATGGTGGATTATCGTGAGATTAGTGACCTTCCAGATACCGAGCTTGCACATAAGTTGACCATTGAGGAAGGCATTGCTTCCATTCCCGTATCTGTTTTTTATCAAAAGCCTCCGGAGCAAACAGTACTGCGTTTCTGTTTTGCGAAAAGTGATGAAACATTGGATCAGGCCACTGAACTGCTGCGTGCCATTTAATGACTGAAATCCTACAAGTAAAAGATCTGCATAAGCATTATAAGGATGTAAAAGCAGTCAATGGAGTCAGCTTCACCGTGAAATCGGGAGCTTGCTTTGGATTGCTCGGCCCAAATGGTGCGGGTAAAACCACCACCATTGAAGTTATGGAAGGCATCAGTAAGCCAACTAGCGGTGAGATTTTATATCGCGGTGAACCCCTCGGCCCACGTTTTCGCCAGCAGGCAGGTATCCAGTTTCAGTCAACAGCTTTGCAGGATTTCCTCACCGTTTCAGAGCAGTTAAAGCTATTTGGTAGTTTTTACCCGAAGGGTTTGCCCTATGAAGAGCTAATCGAAGTTTGCGCCTTACAAAATTTCCTCAATAGGGATGCCAGTAAGCTATCGGGTGGCCAGAGGCAACGTTTGTTGCTTGCTATCGCCTTGGTTAATGATCCGGATATTGTATTTTTAGACGAACCTACCACCGGGCTTGATCCGCAGGCGCGACTGAATTTCTGGGATCTGGTTAACAAGATTAAAGCGCGTAACAAGACGGTTTTGCTAACCACGCATTATATGGAAGAGGCTTATAACCTCTGTGATGAAATCGCGATTATGGATCATGGAAAAATTATTGCGCAGGGTTCTCCTGACGAGCTGCTAGCTGAACACTTTCAGGATGTAATTATCGAGTTGCCGCAATCGGATTTTAACGATCAGGCTGCTGCCCATGTTAACTATCGCGTATTGGAAAAAGTGCAGCCAACAGTGCAAATAATAACCACAGACGTCAATGCCACGCTGGCTGACCTGCTGAGTAAAGGTGTCTCCTTAAGCGGTTTACAAGTCCGCGCTCGCACACTGGAAGATTTGTTTATCGAACTAACCGGTAAGGAGCTGCGCTCATGATGAAGCGGATATTTGCGATGTTGCATGCTCGGAACCTTGAGTTTGTGCGGGACCGCTCTTCACTGACTTGGAATTTGGTGCTGCCTGTATTGTTGGTGGTAGGTCTTGCGTTTGCGTTTAGCGGTGACAATAAAGACCAATACAAAGTGGCTGTTATGGCAGATAACTTGGCGGAAAATGCTGAGCCGGATACGTTGCTACACCCAATACTTAAAGCGCAGTATGTCAAATACTATGGTGTAGAGGACCAGGAAAAAACTATCGCCAAGGTTTCGCGGCATCAGGTCGATATGCTGCTAGATTTACGCAGTGGTGAGAATAAGTACTGGGTAAATAGCGATGCGGTTAGTGGTTATTTCATGCAGCAGCTGTTAGCTGCCAGCGGTGGCCCTAAAATCACCAAGCAGGCTGTGACAGGTAAAGAAATTCGTTATGTTGATTGGGTTGTGCCGGGTATTTTGGGTATGAATATTATGTTTGGCTGCTTGTTTGGTGTGGGCTATGTAATTGTGCGGTACCGAAAGAGTGGCTATCTGAAACGGGTTAGTGCGACGCCACTTAGCTCTACGGAATTCCTGATCGCACAAATTTTATCGCGGCTATTGATTGTTGTAGCCACTACGTCTTTGGTGTTTGCTGGAACGAATTTCTTTATGGATTTTCGCGTCGAGGGAAGCTATTTAGATTTGCTGTTGGTTTTGGTAGTAGGCACGTTTAGCTTGCTGGCGCTGGGTTTGTTAGTAGCTTCTAGAGTGACGAGCGAAGAGCTGGCAGGAGGTTTGTTGAATATGCTAACTTGGCCCATGATGTTGCTCTCGGGCGTGTGGTTTTCTATGGAGGGAGCCCATCCTATTCTACAAAAAATAGCGGATATTTCCCCCCTTACGCATATGTTGAAAGCGGCCAGGGGCATTATGATTGACGGCCAACCGTTAATGGAGCTGTCTCACCATTTGGCTGTGTTGCTGGTCATGGGGGTGGTGTTTATTGTGTTGGGTGCGTGGATGTTCAAGTGGAGCAGTGATTAGCTAAAAGAATGTGTCCGCTGCGTCAATAAAATCATTGTTGTAACGTTTCTTGACCGGTTTAAAAATAACTTCAGATAAATTCAAGCCAATGCCAAAGGGTAGTTCCGTCTTTGCTTCTGGAAACTGGTTCTGCTCGTTTCGTTTAAAACCTTCTGTGTGATAGCCGAGTTGCAGCTCGAAGTATTTCAACGGAGTGGATAGATCGAGTTTTATAGCAGTGTGCGCTCTACAGCCTTCTTCCAAGCTTCAAGTAAGATATTACGTTCCATCGAATCCATCTTAGGTTGAAAATCAGCTTCACGTTGCCAATGGCTGGCTAGGTCGCTGAGTGATTTAAATACGCCTGTTTGTAAGCCGGCTAGATACGCTGCTCCCAGCGCTGTAGTTTCCGTGACAACAGGGCGCTGCACTCTTAAGTTGATGGTGTCAGAAAGCTGTTGCACCAGCCAATCGTTATTTACCATGCCGCCGTCTACGCGCAATATGCTGGGTTTGACTCCGTCTTCAGCCATGGCTTTAAATAGGTCATTGGTTTGGTAGCAAACGGATTCCAATGTGGCACGCACGATTTCAGCGCAGCCAGTGTCACGAGTAATTCCATACAGTGCGCCGCGAGCTTCAGCATCCCAATAGGGCGCGCCTAAACCGGTAAACGCGGGCACCATGTAAACCCCTTTATTACCGTCTAAGCCAGAGGCGATCGCCTCGGTTTCACTGGCGGATTTAATAATGCCTAAGCCGTCACGCAACCATTGTACGGCCGTGCCAGCATTAAAAATTGAACCTTCAATGGCGTAAGTAGTTTTACCATTTAAACGATAAGCAATGGTGGTGAGTAATCGATTTTCAGAGGTTATTGCCTTGTCGCCAGTGTTGACCATGACAAAGCAGCCGGTTCCGTAAGTGCTTTTTATCATACCTGGCTCAAAGCAGGCTTGCCCGATGCTGGCGGCATGTTGATCACCTGCGATTCCTGCAATTGCTATGACTTCTCCAAACAGTCCTTTTTCAGTTTGTCCAAAATTGCTGGAGCAGTCATGAACTTCTGGCAAGAGTGAGGCGGGTATATTGAACAGTTCCAGCAGTTCTTCGTCCCAATGATTGTCGTGAATATTGTAAATCATGGTGCGACAGGCATTGGTTGCATCGGTTGCATGCACTTTGCCATCGGTCAGTTTCCACAATAGAAAGCTATCAACGGTGCCAAAGGCTAATTCGCCGCGTTCGGCTTGCTGTCTGATATTACTATCAGAGTCGAGAATCCAAGCGATTTTGCTGGCCGAAAAATAGGGGTCTAGCAGTAGTCCGGTTTTATTGGTAACTAAGGGCTCATAGCCCTGTGCTTTGAGGCCATTGCAAAACTCAGCGGTACGCCTGTCTTGCCAAACGATGGCGTTATAAACGACTTCGCCAGTCTCTCGGTTCCAGATTAGGCTGGTTTCGCGCTGGTTGGTAATACCTAGCCCAGCGATGCTGCCGCCAAGCTTTTTACTTTCAGCGACAGTCTCACGACAAGTGCTTAACACTGACTGCCAAATTTCTTCAGGATCATGTTCTACCCAGCCATCCTGGGGGAAGATTTGGGTGAACTCAGTTTGGGAGGTAAACAGGGGCTGTCCTTGATCATCAAAGAGTACCGTGCGGGTACTAGTAGTCCCTTGGTCAATGGCTATTAAGTGACGCGCTGAAGTCATATTTCCTCTCTTAAAGTATTTTTAGTGCTCATTTCTCATAGTAACGAAGGCGCTTGCTGCACTCAAGTGAATATAGATTAGGTGGATTTTCCATTGGTCTTGGTATCTGCGCCCTTGAGTGTAACTAGGGGCTTTGGTAAGTCATTCGGTTGTGTACGATTGCCCTCGACGTTAACAAGGAAGAAGCAGACATATTGACTGCTCGTGAAAATAAAACCTGAGGATAGAATAATGAAAATATATAAAAGCCTGGCGGCCATCACCATGAGTTTGGGCTTGCTCCAGAGCGCCTACAGTGGCCCTTGGCCTACTGGTGTGGCAGATAATGTCACTGTTAATACAGGGCAACGGGTTTATATTCCTGTGTTGGCTAATGATGTCGGTGAAAATCTGAGCTTAACGGAAGTTAACACCACAACAGTGGAGCTAGGTTCTGTGCAAATGAATGATTCACGCACCGCGCTTTATTACACGCCAGCTTCTGGTCTTGAGGGTGATGATTCGTTTTGGTATGCTTTTACAGACGACCTTGGTCAAACCAACTCTACTCAGGTTTTTCTGAAAGTTATTTCATTTTCGTCGAATACCAATACAAATAACAACACCAACACAGACTCTAATACAAATCGGAACTATTCCGGCTGGCCTACGGCGAATGTTGACAACGCGACGACTTCAAAGAATACCGCTGTGAGTATTGCCGTGTTGGATAACGATATTGGAGATCGTCTGAGTCTCACCGAAGTGAACGACTGGACAGTGCAGGGTGGTCGTGCATCGATTGAAGGCGATAGTATTTTATATCGCCCTAAGGCAGATTATGTAGGTGATGATTCGTTTTGGTATGATTTTGTTGATGCTCGGGGAAGAAAGAACAGTACTCAGGTTAAGCTGACTATAAACAACGGTACCACGACAACTAATAACGGTGGTGGAGGTGCGGGTAGTATTACCAGCGCTGTACATATTCCTATGCATAGCAATTTATTGAAAAACCAGAGCTTTGTTTGGAATGAGGTCGGCGGTACTCAGAGCATGCAAGTAACCCGATCAGCATCGGCTGGCAGTTCTCAATTGAAGGTGAGTGGTGGCTTTACCGTGAGAGACAAGCAGTTAATGACTTATCGCTCTACCGATGGTCAATATTATACGGTTGCAACCAGTCAGAGTCAGGGTAATACGATAAATCTAAGGACTGCATTGCCTGCACCCATCGCGAAGTGGGCGAATATCTGGAGTTTTTATCGCGATGGCTCTCACCCTAACACTATGGGATTTCGTTCAATAGCAGACTTTGCTTTACGCAATAGCGATGTATCAGCACTAAACTCAGGTAAACATGTGCTGTTGGGTGACAGTTGGTTCTCATCTGTTGGTGTAAGAGAACGACTAACTGAGAAACTTTACAATGCCCAAATTATTAATATGGGCATCGGTGGCAATACATCTGCCATGATGCTTGAACGTTTTGATGCACAAGTAGGTAGTATTAACCCTGATGTGGTGTGGCTGATTGCAGGCACTAATGACTATTATAGAAATGTCAGTGTTGATGCTTATATAGCGAATATGAAAAAGTTGATTGAGAAAATCAATGCGCTCGGTGCTAAAGCGATGGTATTCGATGCTTCGGTCGCACCATTGATGTCTGGTAGCAGTGCACTGACTGAGAAGTCTCATCAGTATGCGAAAGCACTAGCAGACTTACTTAACCAATAATTCCTTTAACTAAGCGATGCATCAAATGATCAGTAAGGAGTATATAACTTGCCTAATCCCTTATGCTATGATAGCCGATAACTTCTAAGATATGATGTCACAATCATGAAAATAAATACGTCCTTACTTTGTGCTGCTTGCTTGGTGCCGATGCTGGTTTCAGCACAGGACGAACCAGTGAAAACTCGAATTAACAAGGTTAAGTTGGGTGCATCGCTAAGTTTTAGTTATAACAAGCCTATTTTCAAAGGTATCGATACGACGACCGGCTATAGATTAGTGCCTCGCATCAATCTAGGCCCTACCGTTAAAGACAAAAACGGTGTGAGTGTAGGTGCGGTAAATGCCTACAAAGGCCCGCTGAAATTCGTTCTCCGTCCTCGTTTTGGTGTCTTGAACCAAGGTTATGACGCCAGTGATTCGAGCTTGCTTAACGGTATGAGGGATCGAAGTAGATCCTTTACCGTAGGGTTAAAGCTTCGAACTCGCACTCCCTTGGGAACATTTATCGCTTCTGGCGGTTATGATGTGACAGGTAATAGCGATGGTTTTGAAAGTAGCTTGATGTATACCACCTTGTTGCCGTTGGGGTCTTCAAAGCTCAGGCTGTATCCTGAAATCGGTGTGGACTACTGGAGTAAGAAAGTCTCGGATTACTATTTCGGTGTAAATGCTGATGAAACGATGTTTAATAATATAGTGGTCAGAGATCAGTATAGTCTGACGGATAACTCAACGAATTATTTCTTAGGTTATAGTGCCGAATACCCTATAAACAAGCACTGGGCTTTGACTCATAGTCTACGTAAGACTTGGTATGATGATCAAATCTTGGATTCCCCTGTTGTCGACGATGATAAAGCGTCAGAATTAAGGGTGCTATTTGGATTGACTTACGATTTCTAGGCGTTTGTGATGATTGATAAGCTCGGTCTGGTTTAATCGTAGTGCGGAGATTTTTTGTACAAAAAAATCTAAGGTTTTGGAGGAATTGAAGTAAGCAATGACTTTAGTTTAGCTTGCGCCAAATTATATAGGGTAGAAAATAATCGTGCTACCCGTTAAAGCAAGCTGTGGTTTGTTCAGTGTTGTAGTTACAAGCCAGAGCCAGCATGAGTACGATTCGGGATTTTTGAGCGTTAATCAAACCTGAGCCAATACCTTGTTCCGATGGTTTGATAGCAAAGCCGTTACCCGTTCGGGTCGAGAAGACGACCGGAAAACCTTCTTTGGTAAGTCTAAGTGCAGCTGATTCTAATGCAGGTGATGCCCAGCCATTACCAGAAGCGGCAATAACGACACCTTTTGCACCACGATCTATTGAAGCCAGCAGCAAATCTGCACTCGCGTCTTGATAGCTGTAAACGATATCAACAATAGGTAGCGCGTCGAGATTACTTAGGTCGAACTGAGGTTTTCCAGTTGGCGTTGCGGCTGAGAAATAAAAGTGCGGGATAGAGTTTTGGAAAAAACCGAGAGAGCCTTGCTCGCTAGCGCGAAAAGTATCTAAGGTATTGGCATGTGTCTTTGTTGTGTAATAAGCCGATTGAACACGATCATTTAAAACAATCATTGCACCGCGATACTTAGCCTGCTTATTGGCTGCTAGTGCAGTTGCCTGAAGTAGGTTGAGTGGGCCGTCTGCACTGATGGCAGTGGCCGGACGCATCGCGCCAACGATCACAATGGGTTTATCTGTATTGACGGTGATGTCGAGGAAAAACGCGGTCTCTTCTAGTGTGTCAGTACCGTGTGTAACAACCACGCCGTCAGATAAGTTATTATCCAATTCGTGTTGAATAAGCTTGCTGAGTTTGAGCAAGTCTTGGGCGCGAACTTCGTGGCTGCCGACATTTAGAAACTGTTCGCCGGAAACGTTAGCAATGCTATGGATTTCTGGAACCGCGTCAAGCAAGCCTTGTATGCCGATACTGCCTGCTTGATAGTGCAGATTATCCGTGTTGCTTTCGGATGATCCGGCGATGGTGCCGCCGGTAGCAAATATTTTTACTTTGGGGAGTTCTGCTGCATTGCAGGTGACGTCATTCATAACTTTATTCGTAATATTATCCATAACGTCGCCTACACTATTGTCTATAAATCGTCTGTAATACGCTCAAAATAATTAGATCTTAGATAACCATGTGGCTAGCTTAAGCGCTATTTGTGATCCCACATGAGGAAAGAGCCATCTTTAATCGTTTGTTTCATGAGTTCGGTTAACGGAAAAGCACGAGCACCCATGCCAATAGGTTGCGATTTTTCATCCTCTTCCTCATCGTCACTTTCTTGTTCAGCAGCTTGCTCTTCCTTGCGGATTTCAACTAAGGCGTTTTGTAGTGTCTCAAGTGCGGTCGGTAGCTTATCTGCCGAAATAGCACTGGGTACCGCTTCTCTGCAGCCCATGAGTTTGATCAGCTCAAGTGCGGATTTTTCAAACATTTCAACAGTACCGCCGCTTTTGTTGGTGAATACAACTAACATATCTTCTCCTATTTAGCCCAAGTGTCGCGCAGACTAATCACGCGATTGTAAACGAGCGCATCTGGCTTGCTATAGAGCGAGTCCTGAATGAAATAACCTTCTCGTTCAAATTGGAAGCGCATTGTTTTATCAATCCCAGTTAATCCTTTTTCACCTTTACAGCCGCTCAAAATCTCCAAGCTGTCAGGGTTGAGCGATTGCATGTGATCTTTGCCGCCAGCGTCAGGTGCCTCATCATTAAACAAGCGGTCATACAAGCGTACTTCGCAGTCTACATTGTCATTTGCATCGACCCAGTGAATCACGCCTTTTGGTTTAATACCATCTTCTGGATTGTGCCCTAGCGTGCCTTCAATGATCCGAGCTTTGACCTCGATAATATTACCATCAGCATCTTTCACCGCTTCGTCAGCTTCGATCACATAGGCATTGCGCAGTCGAGCTCGTTTACCGATAACCAGACGTTTGTATTTTTTATTACCTTCCTCACGAAAGTCGTCCTGATCAATTAGTAGCGTATTGGAGAAGGGCAGCTCACGAGTGCCCAAATCTTCACGGTTAGGATGTCCAGGCGCAGTCAGTAATTCTGTTTTGCCCTCTGGATAATTAGTCAGTGTTAATTTTAAAGGGTGCAGCACGCACATAGCACGAGTCGCGTTGTTATTGAGATCTTCGCGAATGGCGAATTCTAAGGTGCCAACATCGGTGATGCCTTTGTTGCGTGACACGCCGGATTTATCAATAAACTCACGAATGGCCGCTGCCGTGTAACCACGTCGACGCATGCCTGAAATCGTCGGCATTCTTGGGTCGTTCCATGCATCGACAATCTTGTCATCCACTAACTGCTTTAGCTTTCGCTTGCTGGTCACTGTATAGTTCAGTTCAAGGCGAGAAAACTCGTATTGTATGGGTTTGGAAGGCACTGACAGGTTTTCGATAAACCAGTTATACAGCGGACGATGCTCTTCAAATTCTAGTGTGCAAATGGAGTGTGACACGCCTTCGATGGCATCACCCTGGCCGTGCGCATAGTCATAAGATGGATAGATGCACCATTTATCACCGGTTTGGTGATGGCTGATTTTACGAATGCGGTAAATAATGGGGTCGCGCATGTGCATATTAGACGCAGCCATGTCGCCTTTGATACGCAGTGTACAATCACCCTCGTCAAATTCGCCAAGGCGCATTTTCTCAAATAGCTCAAGATTTTCTTCGACGCTACGATCACGAAAGGGGCTGTTGGTGCCGGCTTCAGTAACGGTACCACGTGCAGCGCGTGCTTGGTCTTTATCTAAGTCATCAACATAAGCTTTGTTATTTTTAATCAGTTCTATAGCCCAAGCATGTAGCTGGTCAAAATAGTCGGAAGTGAATTTTACCTCTCCAGACCAGTTGAAGCCTAACCATCTAATATCTTCCTTGATGGCGTCAACATACTCGATATCTTCCTTTTCAGGATTAGTGTCGTCAAAACGTAAATTACATTCTCCACCAAACGTCTCCGCTATGCCAAAGTTTAGACAGATGGATTTGGCATGACCAATGTGTAAGTAACCATTTGGCTCGGGTGGGAAACGGGTTTGCACTGACTGAACGACTTTGTTTTCCAGGTCTTCTTTAACAATTTTTTCAACAAAGTTCAGTGGTCGCGTATTTTCAGTCATGACAAATGGTTTTCTTATCGATTGTGAGTAGCCGAAGATTATACAATGAATTTCAATCGTATTCTCTGAGTACTTTACTTAGACTGAGCACACCTCATTGTCCGGATAATCATTATGATAGACAGGATTCGTCAAGAGCTGGCCTATTTATTTTCAGGGCTGTCATTTTATACGCGTATCCCATGCCCGACTTGGGTGCAATACAGCCCGGAAAACCTCAATAAATCCAGAAAGTACTTGCCGCTAATCGGCATCATCATTGGTACCATCGCCGCCTTGGTTTTCTACCTGAGTCAGTGGCTGTTGCCAGCCTCTATTAGTATTGCACTTTCTATGATTGCAACGGTTTATCTGACGGGTGCGTTTCACGAAGATGGCTTAGCAGACTGTGCCGATGGGTTTGGCGGTGGTTGGGATAAAGAGCAAATCTTAAAAATAATGAAAGACAGCCGAATGGGTGCCTACGGGACAATCAGTTTGGTGTTAATACTGGGGCTGAAGTTTCTCTTGCTGTGGGAGTTACAGCTAGTTTCAAGTGAACTTCTGATATTTGCGTTGATAGCTGGCCACTCGCTCAGCCGTTTAATGGCTTCATTGATTATGCAGTTTTATGACTATGTTTCTGAAAACAGCACGAGCAAGTCAAAGAGCGTAACGTCGCTTAAATTAAGCGTAATAGAAATGCTCTGGAGTTTAATCCCCATTATTGTTTTACTAATATTTATCGCAAAGCTTTCATTCTTAGTCGCCATTGTCCCTACGCTATTGCTGACGTGGCTCTTGGCGCAGAGCTATCAAAAACGAATAAAAGGATACACCGGAGACTGTCTGGGAGCGACGCAACAACTGACAGAGGCTTTTTTCTATATGGCATTGTTAGTTCAACCTTCTTTTTTGTAGGCTATTGAATAAATTTGTTGATTTATAGCTGAATTACAATCCATATATGCTCACATCGAGGCGTTTATTATTGCTTGAATGCTGTATTCTATAAGTACTATGTAAAGAATTTGTAAATTTCTGTTTTTGTAGGGGAAGCAGTAGTGGAAAAGTCGCTAACTGGTACCGGAGATAACAGCTGTACACAGATGTTATGCAACCTCTTAGATCAAAAGCATGATAACGGTGCCGCGATGATGTGCATGGTAGAGCGTTATATCGGCCATTTCGCCAGTCGTTACTGTAATTTAAGTTTTCACGAGCAGCAGGATATTTGTCAGGAAGTTGCTATCAAGCTGCTTTGCTACGGAACAAAGGTTAGAGAAAATTGCACAAGATCGTGGGTGTATGCCGTTGTTAGAAATGAATGCATTGATCACGTTCGCAAGCAATCAAGACAGTCAGCAATCTGTAAAGTGTCAAGTGATCCTGAGGTGGATGCGAAAGGAATAATGCCCGTTTTGACTGAAAGCGTCGATGCAGGATTCATTCAACAAATAGATTGCTTACAAAAAGTTTTTGACCGGATTGAGGAACGGGAAACAGGTAAAGCAGACATTGCAATCTATACACAGTATGCCTTTGGTTTGAGTTATCGTGAAATTTCAAAGCGTTCCATGCGTTCTGTAGACGCGATTGGGCAGCGTATTTGTGTGTTAAAAAGTCGACTAAAAAACCTGATGAATGAGTGTTGCTGAGAGTAGTTTATGCCAAACGAGGAAGATCCAGAACAAACACTAATCCCTAAAGATGAAGAAGAGCAATGGCGCAAAGCGTTCCACGGAGAAATTGCCGTTTCTGATAAAAATGAAGCACATGCCGATGCTGATGCGATTCGAAAGTATCTGATTGCCAGAGATGAGGCGGTTGCGGTAACCACTGTTGCAAAAATAGATGATCTAAACACAATTTCTGAAGAAGACGCTCGGGAAATCTACATTCAGGCGCGTCGTGAGATTGACTCGCGTGGAAAAAACACTTGGTTTGAATTTCTAAAAACATATGGTGTTGCTGCCTCAATTGGTGGGCTTTCCGTCGCTGTGATATTCCTCGGTTTACGCGAGACCCCAAATCCGTCAGAGACTCCTAAGCCGCCTATAGAGGCGGGGTTAAATTATTCTGATTATAAAGCAATCAAGTCCAACGGGCTGTCCGGACCATTTCCAAACATGTTACTTATTGCAGGCGGAAGTATAAGCATCGGTTGTTCAAGCGGATGGGATGATGTCCCTGGTGGTTGTCGACACACAGAATATCCTGCTCACGATGTGACAGTTAAGACCTTTGAAATGTCTCAGTACGAGGTAACAGTGGGGCAATTTGCAAGGTTTGTCGAGGCTACAAATTATGTGACCGATGCTGAAAAAAACAATAAGGGCTGTGTCCATAAAGATACGAGCGCTCCAGGGCATCCTTTCGTTATGAACACTGAGCTTAACTGGAAAAATCCTGGGTATGAGCAGAATGACAGCTATCCGGTGTCTTGCGTGAGCTGGCATGATGCCACATCCTATGTGAACTGGCTCGCCAGAGAAACTAAGACGGCTTATCGCTTACCGACTGAAGCAGAGTGGGAATACGCAGCGCGAGGTAAAAAATCCACCGCCTATTATTGGGGGTCTGTAGCCAGCCACAACCAGGCAAATTATGCTGGAGTGGGTGCTAAGGATAAATGGGAGTTTGCCGCTCCAGTGGGTCGTTTCCCCGCTAATGAATTTTCTCTGCAGGATACCTCGGGCAACCTTTGGGAGTGGGTGCAAGACTGCTGGCATGAGACTTTCGACAAAGCACCTACTGACGGTAGCGCATGGAAAAACGATTGCCATAGTAGCGGAGACAAAGTTCGTCGCGGTGGTGCCTGGGATGCCAATGTTAACGGCATCCGCTCTGCAATTCGCAGCAAAGGGGCCGAAAACGATCGCAGTAATTTATACGGATTCAGGGTCGCCAGAGACTGGCAAAAACTAAAAAAATAAATTTTTTACCGCTACCCCTCAGGATTTCGATTTCCATACGTTACTTGTACTGAGGTCGGAAGGAATTAACAGGTTTGTTAGAAGTGTCTAGGCTGTGCAATGGCGAGGGTTGTACGGATGGAGCGACTAACCACTATTCTATACCGACCCACTTAACGGACTCTGAAGTTTCAGACCGTAGCTCCCCCATGGCAGGTATAATAATCATGAAACAGTATGCGATACAAACTCAAAAAAGCCCAAAAGATTCTTGCGCGTTAGCCTCAGGAACAGCGATACCCCTGAAAAAATTAATCCAACAGGATCATAAGGTTTGTCGACTTAAAAAACTAATCAATTGGAGTTTTCTAGATAACGAACTGGGTTATCTTTTTAAGGACAAACAGGCACCACCGCCCCGTTTGATCATTGGCTTGCTGTATTTACAGTCCATTGATGATCTTCCTTATTCGGACGTTATTGACATTTGGCAAAAGTCACCTGAATGGCAATATTTTTGTGGTCAGGAGTTCTTAAATGAAAAGCTCCCATTACAAGGCGCTTCCTTAAGTATCTGGAGTCGTGTGGTTGGTTCGCAAGGACGTGCATCAATGACGCGAGCACTGGGTAATGTACAGCACAACGTAACCTTACACTGAAGGTTAAGTGCAATATTGGCAAAATGATTGGATTGATGCAGTATGCTGGTTTCAGATGATAATTGTGGAATGAGACTTGTTATTACTGCGTCAACCCTATCTTACTTTGTCCGAACCATACGAGTTTGAAATTGAGCCGATTAAACATTCTCGTTTTATCGCCAACGTAATCCCCTTGCACGATGAGCTGTTAGTTCCTGAGATTCTCAATTCCATCAAAGCAAAAACGCCTGATGCAGGACACCATTGCTGGGCCTATATTCTAAAACAACCAGAGCGCTTGAAGTTTAGTGATGATGGGGAGCCGGGTGGTTCGGCAGGTCGACCGATACTCAATGTATTGCAAGGCAGGGAGTTGTTTGATTGCTTAGCCGTGGTCAGTCGGTATTTTGGTGGAACTAAGTTGGGAGTGGGAGGTTTGATGCGGGCGTACAGCGGCGCAGTGGCGCAATGCTTGGATCGTGCCAATATAAAACAGGTGACGCCGACATTACCGCTTTGGTTACGCTACAAATACTCTGATACAAGTGGTGTTGATTCGGCGCTATCAGATCTCGAACTGGTCGTTTCTGAAACGCTTTACGGCGAGCAAATTGATGTGCGATTGCAGGTTCCGGATGATGCAATCATTGATGTTTATAAGACGCTGAGTACACAAGTCGGTGGGAGGTTAAAGCTGACTTTACCGCCAGAGATCATTGACTTGATGAGCAGTTAATGGTTGTTTCTGGTACTTAACTGGTTATCTTTTTCAAGATAGTCTATGTTTAGCCTATATACCCCTAAAATTTATTTGTTGTGGAGCCCTAATGAGTAACCCTCATGATATTTTTGTTAGCTACGCTCATGTGGATAACGAATGTCTGCCTGGTGAAAGTGATGGATGGGTAACGCAGCTAATATCGACACTTGAAGTTTATTTAAGACAAAAACTGGGTCGTAGTGAAAAATATACACTATGGCGTGATCCTGAGCTGTCCGGCAATATGCCGCTAACCCCAGAAATTCTGGAGACAGTGCGTGCGTCAGAAATAATTGTTTTAGTGCTATCACCTGGTTACGTATCGTCGACCTGGTGCTTAGATGAATTGGCCGCGTTTGTGAAAGTGAGAGGTGTTGATTCCGGGCGGGTGTTTGTTGTTGAGCGCGATAAGCTTGCTGAAAGCGAACGTCCCATTATTCTTGCTGATCTTAAGGGTTATGCTTTCTGGGTTGCCGACAAGCAACAGTCTGGCGTTGTTCGCACGCTGGGCACGCCTGCGATGATAAGTTATCGCGCTGATTATTTTCGTCAAGTTGAAGATATGGCGATCCAACTGGTGCGGAAACTCAAAGAAATTCGTCGTGGTGATCAGACTTCAGCTATTGCCAATAACGACCCGGCTGCTCCTGTGGCACAGCCGTTTTTCTATAAGCCGCCGCAAATGCAACCCACAGATTCCGGGCAGGCAGAGAGTGCTGAAAAAGTTAGAGCGAATCTCGCTACCGTCTATGTGGCGCCCGTTCCTGATACTTTGCAGTTGGAACGAACTGACTTTGTCCGGGTGCTCAATCAACACCGGATTGAAGTATTGCCTGTAAGTCACCGGATTAACTACAGCACCTTTCAACAAGAAATGGAGGCTGATTTGAACCGAAGCCAATGCTTTATTCAACTGCTGGATGGCAGTGGCAATATGGGCTTGGTTAACGCGCAATATCAAATTGCCGCGCAGTCGGACATTGAAGTAATGCAGTGGCGTTCCTCCGAACTGGTGGTTGAAGACGTAACTGATCAAGCTCACGTGGAGCTACTGCGTGGTCAACACGTTATGGCGTCAGACTTGGTGAATTTTCAACAATACCTGCTGAAGAAGCTGTTTCCGCCCGAACCGGTGCTTAAGCAGGAAATAATTCAAGAAGATCAGCAGCAAATAATTTTTATCAATGTCGGCAATGAAGATCGGGCGCTGGCTGAAAGAGTATCGAAACAGCTAACAGCGCACGGGCATTTTTGCCTACTACCGGTGACGCCTGATGAGCGAAGTCGGCCAGCGGATATTCGTAAAGATATGGAGCAAAACATGCGTTATTGCGATGCTTTGTTGCTGCTTTACGATGCCAGTCCGATTACCCAGATACGCCAATTTCTCATGCAAAGCTGGCGGATGCGCGCACTACGCGACACGCCTTTGCCCACTGCTGTGTGTATTTCACCGAATAATCTGGATGATAATCTGAGCGCGATGGCGAAGAATCTTAGGGTATTGCGCTGTTCAGATAATGTGCCATTTCCGGCAGAGTGTGTGGAAGCCTTTCTGGAGGGGGCGCAATGAGCCAGCGTCCGTATCCGGGTTTGCGCGCGTTCTGGCGCAACGAAATTGATATCTTTTTTGGGCGCGAACGACAGATTGATGAGATTCTGGAAAAACTCCAGAACAGTCATTTTCTAGCGGTATTAGGCCCATCCGGTTGCGGAAAGTCGTCGCTGATGCGCACTGGCGTTCTTTCGGCACTAGACAGTGGCTTTATGAGTCATGCCGGTGCTAATTGGTTGGTTGCTGATATGAAGCCAGGTGGGTCGCCGTTTTTGGCCATGGCCCAATCCCTATTGGCTGATGACACGTTTGCTGAATATTACCAACAGTGGTTTCCCGCTGCTGAGACAGTTGATGACAATGCTAAAGCGCAGTGGCGCGAGGAAGCACAGTTTTTTCTTCAGGCAAGCCTGCAACGTGGGCCGCAAAGCCTCCATGAATTATTGAATGACCTACAGCTTCCTGAGGGC
>ENA-ORXT01003122-ORXT01003122.1-marine-metagenome-genome-assembly--contig:-NODE-3122-length-18711-cov-4.377643_pt1 | contig 18711 bp, 15 predicted proteins | sample MGYA00237868_ERZ511482 | MGnify/ENA metagenome assembly ERZ511482 | reverse complement strand
CGTGGAAAAATCACAACAATTAAGTCACCAAAAGAATGACAGAGAATTGTTAAGTTATTTTTGTCAGACTACTTAGCTAAGGCTACCCTCCCTCAAAATGCCTAATAGGAATAAAAAAACGCCTACAATTTAACTATCAATAACTTATCGGTTGAACCAATAGATGCAATCAGTACGACAACTTTTTTTTTAATAAAATTGTTGATAAAATATGATTTAATCAAAAGACGTTTTAAAGAAGAGGTAGAACTGTTGTATTTTTGTGTGTTAAAATCAATCGGCTAAAGTCGATCAATTATATATTTATGACCATTTTGATAAAAGCGATCAAACATATTTGCCCTTTGCTGTTTGTGGTATTCCTGTTTTTTTCATTAAAAACAATGGCACAACCCGATGCTCCAAACTTTCGATGTCTAGGTAAATCAGGAAATGAACTGATCTTTACTTGGCAGAACAATGGCAACTGTGGTACAGATTTTATTGCAACCAGAATTTTTGAAGGTACTACACCAACAGGTCCTTTTACGGAGATTTTTTCTACCTCAGACCCAAATACCGAAACAGTTGATATTGTTAACGCTACGCCCAGTGCTTTTGAGTATTATTTTATCCAAACAGAATGTGCCAGTGGAACGGCAGACTCTGAGATATTAGACGAGCTGTTGCCTGCTCCTGTTGAAATTACGGGTGTTACTATATTCGATGGAACGACTCAACTATCTTGGGAAGCCTCTTCCAATAGTGATGCTTTTGCTTACGCAATTTATCGGCTCAACAAACAGCAGAGCTTTTTCCAACTAATAGATACCGTTTTTATTACAAAGTTGGCTAATCCAAACAATCCTCTTTATGAAGATCCATTTTCTATTCCAGGCATACAGTCGGAGGAATATTCGGTAACCGTTTTGGATTCTTGTGGAAATGGAGGATCTGTCGATCAAAGTATTTCACACTCAACAATCTTCCTTACCACAGAATTTGACTCTTGTAGTTTAGAAGTAAAACTCACTTGGACGCCTTATATAGGATGGGAAACATCGGGCGGTGTTGAAAGTTATCGTGTTTTTAGAGGCTTTGAACCAGTTGCAGAATTGTCTAATCAGCAGTTTTCTTATACCTACCAAATCACGAGCAATGATCCTCAACCAGTTATTTTTTCCATCAATGCTTTGAAAGCAAACGGTCCAACCACTTCCATTTCCAATCAAGTAGACATTGATACCGACATGGAAGCTTTGCCCAGTTATGTTTTTATTAGAAATGCCAGTGTAATCGATGAGAACAAAGTGCGATTGGAATGGAATATTGATCCAGATGGAGAGGGTGGAAATTTAAAAATTATTAGAGGGGATGTTATTAGTGATTTATCAACCATCAATAACCTTGGCTCTTTAGCGGGTCCACTTCCCAATGTAGAAGTAGACAACAGCGCCGAAACAGGTAGAACTGCTTTCCATTATGCCATTGTTGCCGAAAACAGTTGTGGTGTTACGGTATCGTCGGATACTGTTAGAACTATTTATTTAGAAGGACAGGACAATCTAGATTTGTCTAATGGTTTGTTTTGGAATGAACTAGAAATCCCTCAAGCAACCATTCAGTCTTATACCCTAAATAGAATCGAAGGTGGATTGCCTGTTCCGCTCCAAACATTCAATCCAGGGGAATCACTTACTTATATAGATGATGTATCGGGCATTGATCCCGATGATGGTTTTTACTGTTATAGAGTAGATGCTGAATTTAGTATCATGCCTCCAAATGGCTTCGAACAAGAGTTAACAAGTTTATCCAATATTTTTTGCTTGGGTCAAACTTCTCGTATTTTTGTACCAAACACCTTTGCGCCTAATGGGATTAATAATCTTTTTAAGCCCGTCATTTTGTTTCCAGACTACGACAATTACGATTTCAAGGTTTTTAATCGCTGGGGTGAAATTGTTTATGAAACCACCGATCCCGATGATGGTTGGGACGGACTCAAAGAGGGAACACCTGTTCAACAAGGGGTTTATGCCTACTATATTTCTATGCTGTCAACAAATGGCAATCAATTGCAACGTAAAGGGACTGTTCTTTTGGTGAAATAGGATGGACGGTGGACGGTGGACGGTAGACGGTGGACGGTGGATGGTGGACGGTGAATGGTGAATTGAGCCAATGTTTTACTCACTTACTATTCGTTTGGGCATCATTATTTCAAAAGTAGTTCCTTCATTGAGGACACTAGACACAGAAATTTTACCGCCCAACTGCTGAACAATTTTATTACAAATTGCTAAACCAATACCTGTTCCTTCGTACTCAGATTTGGTATGTAGCCTTTTAAAAGGTTGAAAAATTAGATAGGTATATTTTTCATCCATACCAATGCCGTTGTCTTTAACAAAGATGTGAAAGCTGTTTCGTTTTTCTTGGCTATAAATTTCAATTTTAGGACTTTGATTGTTTTTTCTAAATTTAATGGCATTGCCAATAAGGTTCTGAAATAATTGATGAATGCTGATTCGATTCCCTATGATTGTTGGCAATTCTTTTAGGATTAATTCTCCTCCCAAATCATTCAGGTCTAATTCAAAGTCAACCTTAAGTCCTTGTAAAACATGATTCAAATTTATTTCCTGCAAATTTTTCTCACTCCCCATTACTCTAGAATAAGAGAGCAAATCGTCGATAAGAATTTGCATCCTCAAGATTGACCTGGTCATTATATCAATGTAAAGCTCTCCTTTTTCAGACAATTTTTCTTTATCTACTGAGACCAACCGCTCACCAAAAGCAGCCACTTTCCGCAAAGGTTCTTGTAAATCATGTGAAGCAATGTAGGCAAACTCTTCTAACTCTTTATTAGACCGTTGCAACTCTTCGTTTAATTTAGCCAATTTTGTTTCCCTCATTCTAAGAATTGTAATATCTCTTAGCAAACCTACTGCTTGTCCATTTATTGACGGAATAAAACGGGCTTCGTATATTTGAACCTTACTTTTGCTTGTAATCTCAAATTCTGTGTGTGTTTCTTTTTTCTGAGAAATGGCTTGATCGATAAGTGGTTTTATGTGTTTAAAGGCTTCACTGGGAAATTGTTCCTCCAACGATTGATTTAACAAAGAATCGATGTCAACAATAGATTCAAAATTGTCTCCATATTTTACCGCTAAAACTTTAAAATTGGCGTCGCATCTAATGTATAAATCTGGCAATGCCTCCATAAACAAGTGAATATCTTGTTGTTGTTGCTCTGTTTTTAGCTCATTTTTTTTTCGTTTATCAATATCTTGAAAAGTTCCTCTTAGCTTTATTGGTTTTCCATTCTTTAAAACAGCTTCGCCTTTTGCTTTTACCCAAATTTCTTTTCCCTTGGCTGTAATGAGAACCAATTCATCTTCCCAACCGCCCAATCCATTACTGGCATTTTCTACATAGGTTTTAATCCTCTCTCTATAATCAGGATGATAAAAATTAATCCCTTCTTCTACCACCATTTTCTCACCAATGGGCACTTCGTGAATGCGGTAAACTTCATCTGACCAAAAAATACCACCACTTTCCAAATCAACCTCCCATCCACCTACGTTGGCCATTTTCTGGGTTTCGTTGTAAATAAAATCCATTCTTTTGAGTTCATTCAAACTACTTTGAAGTGTGTTTTTTATTTGTCTCTCATATAATATTTTCCCAATTTTATTGGCAACCAATTCCGCTACCTGTGCATATTGTTCTAAGTCTTCTGTATGATGTTTTTCTTTGGTAGCACAAATGGTCAATGTGCCAAAAATTTCTCCATTGACATAAATAGGTGTTCCTATAACGGCTTCCGTATCTAAGAAAGCCCTACCAGGCAACTCGTATTGCGGACTTCCTTTTAGAGATTTGTGAATAACGGTTTCTTGCTTATCTACGACCTCCTGACAAAGCGTATCACAGAGTTGAAAAATGCTTCCTTTTTTTAACTTGTTGTCAATGGTTTGTGCTTGGATGATTTCGTATCTCTGTTGATCTATTTTACTAATAAAACCATTTTCAAAGCCTGTATAATTTAGCAACAGGTTGATAAAAGTAAGTAAGCGTTTTTCTATATGGTCATTGGTTGTGTTATTGAGTTGGATAAATTCATGAAGTACATTATTTAACTTTTGTAATTTAACCGATTCATTGTTTAGTTTTTCTTGGCTAAAAATAGCCTCCATTTTTTTGCTCAAGGACTGCCCCAATAATTCAACCAAACGAACCAAAAAAGTCCAATGCTCATCATCATTGATTAGTTTGGACTTACTAAAATTAAGGGTGCCAAATATTTTGTTGTTAATAAAAAGAGGGGTACATATAACAGATTTAATATCTAAGGCGGCACGAGCGGGAATCGAGTTGTATTCCGAATCTATGGTATTGGAGCAATATAGGGTTTGATTGGTCTTTATGGTTTCTCTACAAAAAGTATCGGCTAAATCAAAAATCATTTGATTCTCTAAACCATCATTGTTACTAATTACTTCTAGTATGGTATATTTTTCTCCTTCTATTTGGCTTACAATTCCTGTTTCGAAACCAGTCTTCTTTAATCCAAATGCGATATAAGACTTCAGATAATCCTCAACATTATTTTGTGTAACCGAACTTAAAGCAACGAGTTCTGTTAAAATTTCATTTAATTTTTCAAGACTAGATTCTTGCATATATAACGATTGATTGGGTTGTTTTTAAATTAACTTGAGTTTGGGTATTGTCAACCTTAATCTTTAATTTTATTTTAATAGATACATTTATTGACTTACCTTTATTGACTATCTGTCAAAGGTTTTATAGTCCACCAAGGCTATATTAAAAATTATAAGACGTGTATTGAGTGTGTACAAGTTCTTCCTTTTAATGATTCAAAATTACTGATTATCACGGTTTTTTTGAGAAACAAATATAAATACCTTTTGTTTTTATTTGTGGTTTCAAAATTGTTTTTTGAAAAGACAACCTATAATAGTCAACATTTTATGAATATTGGAAAACACACCAATGCAAACCATTACAATCAATAAAATAAATAAATTGTGTTATCAAAAATATCTACCAAACCACCCAAAGATTTAGACAAAGACGAACATAAAGAACGCACCAAAGAATTGGTCGAAGAAATTGCAGAAATGCAGCGCATTATGTTTGCTCAGGCAAAGCACAGTTTGTTGGTGGTTTTTCAGGGAATGGATGCCAGTGGAAAAGATGGCGTAACCAGAAATGTGTTCGGTGGTGTCAATCCGGCTGGTTGTCGGGTACACTCTTTTAAGAAACCCACCGATTTAGAATTTGCCCACGATTTTTTGTGGCGTGTCCACCAAGTGGCTCCCCAAAAAGGATACATCCAAATTTTTAATCGCTCCCATTACGAGGATGTCTTGATTCAAAGAGTACACAATTGGATTGATATGGATACGGTTCATCGCCGTTATGAGCACATCAATAACTTCGAAAAGCTCATCCAAGATCAGAACAATACCACCATCCTCAAGTTTTTCCTCCACGTTTCACAAGATGAACAATTGGAACGCTTAAATGAGCGTATTGAAATTCCTAGAAAATATTGGAAACACAATCCAAACGATATGAAGGAAAGGGAACATTGGGATGAATACGCAAAAGCGTATGAAGACGTATTTGAATATTGTAGCCCCGACATTCCTTGGCACATTATTCCTACGGATAAAAACTGGTATAAAGAATATAAGGTTGCGGAAATTGTTCATCAGGCTATGTCGGATATGAATTTAGAGTATCCGCCGATGAAGGACTTTAGCTAAAGTTGGACCGCCTTCGGCTTTTAGACCGCTTGCTTCTGCGAAGTTTGGCTTTTGGACCTACAGTAGGTACACATCTTTTTTTATGTACAATAATTTTAAAAATCATTACCAGCGATCGTCATTTTAGGATTTTACGAAGCGGAGCGAAACAAATATCAGAGGGAGTTATACACGACAATGACAGCGCTGGTTGTTGATTTTATTTTGGTGCGTTTGACCTAATTTCATTTTACTAAAATTAATGCTCTTATCACCTTTCCTTTTACCATAAAAACAGCATCTGTCTTAGAAGTTTATACTTTAAGTAAAGGGATTCCTGAGTTTCAGATTAAGGCTTATTCATTAGAAAAATATCAAAGGTATCTATCACGAACATCGGCTTATTCTATTATTGCTTATGATGATGGCAAAGCTGTGGGTTTTAAGGGAGGATATGATTCTTTTAAAGATGGGTCTTTTTATAGCTGGATTGGTGGCGTTTTACCAGAGTACAGAAGAAAAGGCATTGCGCAGTTGTTGATGGATGCACAACTAAAATGGGCAAAGGAACAAGGCTATAAATCGGTTCGCTATAAAACGCAAAATCGCTTTAAAGGGATGATTCTTTTGGGTATCAGAAATGGTTATCAGATTATTGATTTTAAGCCCAATGAAGAGGATCCTTCTTGGAATAATATTTTATTAGAGAAAACCCTTGTTTAAAAGGGCAAAAGGTACATTCGGCAAGCGTTCTTGTTTTAGCTGATTAAAAGTCCCAACAAGCTCTTAGCTGAACAAAATATGAATCCCCACCAATGAAGCAAATAGTGCGATCGCATACCAAAGCATTCTTTTGTTCGCAAACTCTAGAGGGAAACGCCCACCGTTGGTAATCAATGTTGGCAGTCCTACCACCGTTAATCCCGCTAAAATTACCCATAAGGCACGAACAAAATAATTTAAGTCTGGAAAATATCCTTTGATAAAAATGTTGAGTGGGATGGTAATGATAAAAGCCAATAAGACCAGCCATTTTTTGGGCGCAAGTAAAAAGGCTGCGGTACAAATAAACACTACAATTCCGCAATTGACATAATATCGCAATTCGTTTAAGGTATGGGTAAAAGCATCTGTGGGATTATTCAGTTTCATATAAAGCAAATAACAACCCATTGTCACACCTGTGACTAAGGTAACCAAAATGGTGTTTCGCCCTGCTTGTACTATTTGAGCATCGGTTGCTTCTTTATTGATGTAACATTTATAAATGTCTATTGAGAAGAGTGTTGCCAAGGAGTTGAAAGTAGAATCTACGGTACTCATTAAGGAAGCAAATAAAGCACAAAGTATGAGTCCTCGTAATCCTGTTGGCAAATAATGAGTAACCAAATAAGGGAAAGTCTGATCGGGTTCGGCAAGGCCATCAACGCCCAAGATTCCTGCCAAGGCAATGCCTGGAACAATGATTATGATCGCCATAAAATACTTCATTACGCCACCGACCATCAATCCGATTTGCGCATCCTTCAAACTTCTTGCAGCCAAGGAACGCTGAATCACTGTCTGATTGGCACACCAATAATTGATGTTTAGAAAGAACAGACCCAACATAGCAGTCCAAGGCAGTTTTGGATGGTCGGCAGGAAGGTGTAAATGCATTAAGTGATCAACTTCTACACAATCGTCTCCCCACATTAATAAATTTGGTTTTTGGTATAAAACTTCCCATCCGCCCAAATGCTGAACAGAAGCAAACAGCACCACCGTTCCGCCAATGACCAAAATAGTAAATTGTATGATGTCTGTTTTGACAACCGCAGCCAATCCTCCCAGATAGGTATAAACAGCCGAAAACACACCTAAAGCTATGACCAATACGCAAGTCCGAACCAAACGGCTGTCGCTGATAAAAGACAAATAATCGGCAAAAACCAAGTCAGCGGCATAAGCTCCCCAAAACAAGGCAGCACCCAATCCTATGGTAGAGAACAGTAATAAATTCGCACAGGAATAAAACAAGCCCACCGTTTCACCCAATCGCTTTTTAATGAATTGGGTAATGGTAATGACTCGGTCTTTGAGGTAGAGTGGGACAAATATAAAAGCCGCCATCAATAGACCTTGAACAGCGTTGATTTCTAAAATACCTTGCGCCAAACCATAGAGATAAGCAGAACCCATCATTCCCAAAAACTGATATCCTTGGACATTGGTCGCAATGGTAGAGATGGCAATAGATGGCCAACGTAAATTGCGAGAACTCAAAAAGTATTCTTCAGTGGTTACGTCTTTTCCTTGCTTCCCTCGCAAAGCCATTGCCATGACAACCACAAAATAAAGCAGGACTATTATTGCATCTAAAATCATTGGTTGCTAAAATACAAACAATTTTTAATTTTAAATGTGGGAATGAATGAATGTGTTTGTAGCATAATTAAAGTTGAAGCTGAGATTTAAAATTGCACTTACGACTCCAACTCTTTATTGACTTCATTTACCAACCTAATTTTAGAGACAACATTGGCAATCAACACAACTACAGCGATTAAAGTTACTAAGAGACCGACCCATCTTCCTGTTACTTCGTGCGCCTCTTTGAATCCAAAGTGACTGGGTATGTAAAGTGCTACACAAAGCAGTCCGTACATAATTGCACTTGAGTAGTTCTTGTCTTTAAAGTAAAAGATAAGAGACAAGATTGCTGCGGTAAATAAAAGAGGGACCAGATAATACAGCATAACAGGTTCCATAAAAGGACCAGCTGCTCGACTGTTTCCCCAGGGAAAAGCATCTATAATGGAGGTAAATGAAACAAACAGATAAGAGAATATAAAGAAGCCAACAAACGATGCACTGGCATCTACAATGTATTTTAAGCGTGTGAATTTTCTTGCTCGCATTTAATTAAGTATTATAGTTTTGTGTTGAAATGAATTAAAAAGTTTCACATAAAAATGTTTATGGTGAAAATACAATAACCTAACATAATAACAAAAAAAATGTTTGGTTTTTACACAATTTCACCAATGCTTTTTAGACCATAAATTGACTAAAACCAAATCAATATTCACCAATTTATCCTAGCAAAGCCATTGCCATTAGAGTCACAAAATAAAGCAGGACCATCATTGCATTTAGAATCATTCGTTGATAAAATGCAAACAGCTTTGAATAGTGTCTGGCTTTTTAAGAAAAAAAATTTAACGACAACTTAAATACAATAAAATTCGTTAGGAACTATTAATGACCTTTAATTTGTTATTTTTGTAACAATCAATAATAAATATATTAAAATATGAGTACGTTAACCATAGAGTTGATTAGTCAAAAAGCTTTAAAGCTAATTCAAAATTTAGAAGAGTTAAACATCATTCGTGTTCTAAAAACAGACATTGAAAATAAAGAGCCTCAAGCATCTCTTGCTGAGAAATATGCAGGTCGGCTATCTAAGAAAACCGGAGATGAATTATTAGAACATGTTACCAAAAGTAGAGAAGAATGGGACAGAAATTTCTAATTGACAGCAACATAATAATTGAGTTCTTAAAGGGAAGTCTTTCCACCAATGGAATGACTTTAGTTGCTCAGGCTATCAATAGTACTCCTTACGTTTCAGTTGTTTCCAAAATAGAAGTTTTAGGCTTTAATGCCCCTTCTAATGAAGAAAAACTCTTAAAAGAATTCTTTAAAGACGCTCAAGTTTTACCTCTTTCAGATCAAATTGTAAATAAAACTATTGACCTTCGAAAAACTCATAAGAGAAAATTACCCGATATGATAATAGCAGCAACCGCACTTATTCATCAACTTGATATTATATCTCGGAATACTAAAGACTTTAATAATATTGCTGAATTGACTGTAATTGATCCTCATAATTTTAGCATTGCGAATTGAATCAAGTAAGTATTTCCAATCATTTTTATTAAAAAACATTTTAACAACTCTTTTAAACGCTTGCATAAAAAGCCTTCTTCTCTTTTTCAAATCGGTCGATTATGGGATGAACCATTATGAAGAACAAAGGAGGAAAAAAAGACAAAAGTATCATTCCGGGATAACCCAATGGCATTTGAGGTGCCTCGTTGAAATGGCGAAGTATCTGATATTTTCTACTGGCATCCGCATGGTGATCGGAATGCCTGGTCAACTCAAACAATAAAATTCTTCCCAAATAGTGATTTGAATTCCAAGAATGAATGGGCTGCACTTTTTCATAGTGATGCTTTCCCTCAACTTTGTTTCTACTCAAGCCATAATGCTCAACATAGTTTACTGTTTCAAGTAACAAAAAGCCCAAAGAAGCTGCACAAATAAAATAAAACGTCACCAATTTGCCAAAAAAGAAACAAATGATTGATAGAAACACTATTTGAATGATCGTATAAACAATCATCTCATTTTTAAGAGAGAAAAAACGAAAACCTTTTCTCTTCATATTGTTGGCTTCAATTTTCCAAGCGGAAATATAGCTAAACACGACACTCTTAACCAAAAACAAATAAAGGATGTCCCATTTCTTTGCAGAAGCTGGATCGTCGGGAGTAGAGACATTTTTGTGATGTCCTTGGTTGTGCTCTATAAAAAAGTGTAAATACAGCGTTGACAATAAAAGAGACTTGGATAAAAACTGCTCGAATTTTGACCTGCGATGTCCCAATTCATGGGCGACATTAATGCCCAAAGACACACACATCAGACCCATTGCTGTGATTCTACCTATTGTTTCAAACGTACTCAAACCCGGTTCGTTAACTTGAAATAAAAATATAACAAGCAATAGATATTGACAAGGGACAATACTATAAATGAGGTAGTCGTAAAACTTATCGGCTTTGACCATTTCTTCCTCTGCCTTTGAAAAGTTTTCTTCAGACCCTCTAAAAATCATATCTCCAATTGGAACAAAACCAAAAATATAAAATGCCGTTGCATAGGTCCACCAACCATAACCATACAAGGAAATTAAGGCAAAAAGGGGAGCGGTAAATATGGCTAAATACTTTAAAGCATTTATTTTTTTTGAAGCCGACATACGATCTAATTTTAGTCAAAAATCAATACCATAGAACAAGTCTAATAGGTATCTCCTAATTTAGGAACAAATTTAAAAGGTATTCAACTAATAAAATTTCACATAGGATAAAAAATAGGGGGTTAGGGAGATATTAACTGATAAAGTCTCGAGCCCTCGAAATGGCTATTAAAGATTCGCCCTAATCCTACTAAGACTTTGTTGTGTGATGCCCAAGTAAGAAGCGATGTGTCCTAATTTGGTTCGCTTAAATAAATTGGGGTAGTTCTCAATCAATTCTACATATCTCTCTTCTGCTGATTTTACCTGCCAATCTATGATTCTATGTTCCATCATCACCAATGTGTTCATAGCATACATCCTTCCCAGTCTTTCTAGTTTTTGAGACTGTTCAAATGCTTTTTCAAGCGTTTCAAAATAAATGGCTTTAACAGTAGTGGTTTCAATCGCCTGTATGGAAAAAAAACTGGGTGTTTGATTAAAATAACTCGCTGGATCGGTCAACAACATCTCCTCAGCAGCAAACCAATGGGTAATGTCGTTTCCATGCTTATCATAAAAAAAAAGTCTCAGCAATCCTTCTTCTACCAAAAACAAATGCCTACAAACCTGTCCCTCATTCAAAATCATTTGCCCCTTATCAAATGTTTTGGACTCTGAGATTCTCAATATGATTTCCAATGTTTCACTGTCAAATGGTATGGAATCTAAACGTATCATAATCTTCTATAAAAAATCAAAGCATTCTTCCATTCCTACATTCTTCCATTATCACATTGATTTACTCCACCGTTACCGACTTCGCCAAATTCCTTGGTTGATCAACATTACAGCCTCTAAAGACTGCTATGTGATACGCCAACAATTGCAATGGAATAACCGACAGCATAGGTGTCAACGGCTCAATAGTCTTAGGGATTTGAATGACATAATCCGCCAATTCGTTCAACGCAGGATCGTTTTGTGAAGTAACAACGATTACCCGACCTTCTCTGGCTTTGACTTCTTGGATATTACTCACTATTTTTTCATAAGAACTCTCATTGGTTGCCAAGACCACCACCGGCATATTGGCATCAATCAGTGCAATGGGACCATGTTTCATCTCTGCGGCTGGATAGCCTTCGGCATGGATATAAGAAATTTCTTTGAGTTTGAGTGCGCCCTCCAAAGCAACAGGGAAATTATATCCTCTTCCGAGGTAGAGGAAATGTTGAACGTCTTGAAATTCTTTGGCAATGTATTTCAGCTGCTCTTCTGACTTCAATACCTCTTTTATGAGGTTGGGTATTTTTTCTAAAGCGGTTCCGATTACACCAATCTCTTTTTTGGTCATTACCCCTTTTACTTCTGCTAGGGTCAACGCAATCAGGGTCAATACTGTCAATTGTGCGGTAAACGCTTTGGTCGAAGCAACACCAATTTCAGGTCCTGCGTGGGTATAAGCTCCTGCATCGGTTTCACGAGCAATAGAAGAACCCACAACATTACAAATGCCCAATACCGTTGCGCCTTTTTCTTTGGCAAGTCGCAGTGCCGCCATTGTATCGGCTGTTTCACCAGACTGAGAAATCGCTACGACAATATCGGTTGGGTAAATAATGGGATTCCGATATCTAAATTCAGAAGCATATTCAACTTCAACAGGTATTCTAACCAATTCCTCAATCATATATTCGGCAATCAATCCAGAATGCCAAGAAGTACCACAGGCGATAAAAATAATCCGTTGCGCGTTTTTTAATTCTTCTTTGTGTTCGCTCAATCCTCCCAAGGTCACCAATCCTTTTTTAGGATGAATTCTTCCACGCATACTGTCTAATACCGAACTGGGTTGTTCGTGGATTTCTTTATGCATAAAATGCTCATAACCTCCCTTTTCTAGTTTCTCTAAATGTATCTCTAATTCCTGTACATAAGGAGTCATTACTTTGTTCTCTATGTTTTTTATGGTCAATCCATTCTCTTTGTCAACTATGGCAATTTCACCATCGTTTAAGTAAACCACTCTTTTGGTAAACTCTACAATAGGAGTCGCATCTGAGGCAATAAAGTATTCGCCTTTGCCCAAACCAACGACCAAAGGACTACTCTTACGGGCTGCCACTAATTTGTTGGGTTCGTCTTTAGATAAAACCACAATACCATAAGCACCAACCACATTTTGGAGTGCCAAGCGAACAGCCTCTTCTAGGGGAAGGTTTTCGACCTCTTGAATGTCTTCAATCAAATGAATCAGTACTTCGGTGTCGGTATCGGATTTAAAAATGTGTCCTCGACTTTGTAATTCTGATTTTATAGAGGCGTAGTTTTCAATAATTCCATTGTGAATAATACTCAATCGACCATTTCCCGAAACTTGTGGATGTGCATTAATATCGTTTGGTGGTCCATGTGTCGCCCATCGGGTATGTCCAATACCAATGGTTCCCTCCAAATCCAAATGCTTTGTTACTTTTTCTAGTTCTTGAACCTTGCCCTTCTTTTTATAAACAAGCATTTTCCCTTCTTGCCCAATGGCAATGCCCGCACTGTCATACCCTCTATATTCCAATCTTTTTAATCCTTTAATAATAATTGGGTAGGCTTCTTGTTCTCCTACGTAAGCGACTATTCCACACATAATATAATTTTGAGTTTTGAATTTTAAATGACTGAATTTTAAGTTTACTCTTAAAAGCCTTAAATGAAAAATTTCAATGAAAATAAAAATAAAAAATCATTTATAAAAGCAATATTTTAAATGCAGTACAAATATTTTGTTTTTATTATATAAATTCAAGTGTACTTTTTAGAGCAGACTCAATTTTGAATTATTAAATTGTTGTTTGACTTTGCGTCTGTTTGTTTTACTGGTAAGTTGGGTAAATCACAACATTGCGTATGATAGTGGATTGCAATAATGACTTTTTTTGTATTTCCATGTCACCCACTTTTATAGGCTTAGTCTGGTACCTCTGCATGTTTTGACCATACAGCACTCTTGTCCTTCCCCATACGCCTTGCTCTTTTCACAACGACGACTTTAAAAAAACGCTCTCAGCCCAACTAAATTTTATTAAAAATAAATAAAACCACTAAATTAGCCTATTCCAATGTTAATTCGTTTCATTTCTACAAAAATATCAAGCACTAGAAACCATTTCAGCTATGACCACTCAAATAACTTCTCTACAAGATTACAAAGAAACCTACAAAAGGAGCGTAGAAAACCCAGAGGCATTCTGGAAAGAACAGGCGGATACTTTTACTTGGTTTAAACCTTATGAGCAGGTATTGGACTGGAATTTTGAGGAACCCAATGTAAAATGGTTTGTCAATGGCAAAACAAACATTACCTACAATTGCTTAGACCGACACGTCTATACCAAACCCAATCAAACAGCCATTCTTTGGGAGCCAAATGATCCATCGCAAGAAATGATTCGATATACTTATAAAGAGTTGCTCGAAGCGGTCAACAAATGTGCCAATGGACTCAAAGAACGGGGTATTCAAAAAGGAGATCGAGTGGTTTTTTATATGCCTATGGTTCCTGAATTGGCAATCGGTTTATTGGCGTGTGCGAGAATAGGAGCCGTTCATTCAGTGGTCTTTGCAGGATTTTCTGCCCAAGCTTTAGCCGATAGAGTCGATGATGCTCAAGCGAAAATGATCGTCTGTTCTGATTTCAGTAATCGTGGTCAAAAAATCATTCCCATAAAGGCTGTCGTAGACGAAGCAATGGACATCGGTTGCAACAGTGTAGAAACGGTCATTTGCCATAAAAATACAGGAGGCACTATCAATTGGAGCGACGATTGTGATGTATGGTGGCACGAACTCATCGACCATCAATCTGAGGTTTGTCGCCCTGTGATGATGGATGCCGAAGATATGCTGTTTATTCTATACACTTCTGGTTCTACAGGCAAACCCAAAGGAGTGGTACATACTTGTGGTGGTTATATGGTGTACACTTGTTACAGCTTTAAAAATGTATTTCAGTATAAAGAAGGAGACATTTATTGGTGTACCGCCGATATTGGTTGGATTACCGGTCATTCTTATATTGTTTACGGTCCACTTTTGGCAGGAGCCACTACTATGATGTTTGAAGGGGTTCCCACTTTTCCAGATGCCGGAAGATTTTGGGCAATCTGTGAAAAACACAAAGTCAATCAATTTTATACGGCTCCAACAGCCATTCGTGCCCTAATGGCTTGCGGCAATCAGTTTCCTGCACAATATGATTTGTCGAGTTTAAAAGTGCTGGGTTCGGTGGGTGAGCCTATTAATGAAGAGGCTTGGGAATGGTACGACAAACACATTGGCAAGGGCAATGCGCCCATTGTAGATACTTGGTGGCAAACCGAGACAGGCGGAATTATGATTACTCCCTTGCCTGGCATTACCGACACCAAACCGACTTATGCCTCCTACCCTCTTCCTGGTATTCAAGCCGTTTTATTGGATGCCGATGGAAATGAATTAATCGAGAACAATGTAGAAGGTTTGCTTTGTATAAAATTTCCTTGGCCGTCTATAATCAGAACCACTTATGGCGACCACAACCGTTGCCAACAGGTTTATTTCTCGGCTTTCAAAGGCTATTATTTTACAGGTGATGGTGCCCGAAAAGACGAAGATGGAAGAATACGTGTCATTGGTAGAGTCGATGATGTCATCAATGTTTCGGGTCACCGTATGGGTACTGCCGAAGTGGAAAATGCCATCAATGAACACCCACAAGTGATTGAATCGGCTGTAGTCGGATTTCCGCATCCGATTAAAGGACAAGGCATTTATGCTTATGTGATCACCGATGGTGCTGTTACTAATCAGGATGAATTTAAGGTTGAGGTTTGTGCGGTAGTCACTAAAGAGATTGGTCCCATTGCCCGACCCGATGAAATTATGGTGGTTCCTGGATTGCCTAAGACTCGTTCTGGTAAAATTATGAGAAGGATTTTAAGAAAAATTGCTTCTAAAGATGTTGCCAATTTGGGTGATATTTCAACACTTTTAAACCCTGAGGTTGTGAAAGAGTTGATTAAGAAGGCAGGACTTGGGGATTAGGAGAGGTCGGGAGGTCGGGAGGTCAGGAGGTCAGGATGTCGGGATGTCGGGATGTCGGGATGTCGGGATGTCGGGAGTTTAATTTAAAAAATATGTTTCGCAAAATGGAGGTTAAATTGGGTTAAATTGGGTTAAATTGAATATTAAATCTCGACATCCCGAAATCTCACTCTCTCGAAATCCCGAAATCCCGAAATCCCGAAATCCCAAACTCACCTCACTTCTTCCGAAACAGATTCACCTCAAACTCTACCAAGGTTTCTAGTTTGGAAAGCAATGTAAATTTATCTGAGTTTTCTTTTGAGCTGCTGTAGAAATAAGGCGTCATTTTTAGGAGATTCATAATGTCTTCATTATTGTTTAAAGCCAGTGTATAAGAGACTATTTTATTGGCTTCGTTGACAAAAAGGTCTTGGTTAAAATCACCTATATGACTGTTGTGGTCATTGTGTTGCCCGTACAAAACCTTGGTTAAACCTGACAAATGTTTTTTATAAGGAGTGGCAGTAATGACAACACCATTGGGTTTTAGAATTTTATAAAACTCGGCTTCATTTATAGGGGAAAAAACAGATACAATTACATCTACAGAAGCTTCTTGTACTGGAATATTATGAATGCTTGCCACAAAAAAATCAATTTCGTTATAGCGTTTGGCTGCCATTCTAACGGCGTCTTTTGAAATGTCAAAACCCAATAAATGAGCTTCGCCTTTTAGCATTTCACCAAGTGTCTTCAGATAATATCCCTCGCCACATCCTGCATCCAAAACAACCCTATCCAATCCATCGGACAATGATTGTTGGCTCAACACATTGGCAATACCTTCTACCAAAGGCTTATAGAAGTCACCATCTAAAAACAACCGTCTTGCCGAAATCATTAATTTATTATCTCCCGGATTTTTGGTCTTTTTTTGGTGTGCCAATAATAGATTTACATAGCCTTCTTTGGCTTTATCATAACAGTGGTTGTTGGAACATGTCCAAGTTTTATTATGGAGAGATAAGTCGTTTTTGCAAACAGGACATTTGTATAAAGTTGGCTTCATAGAGGTGGTCAAAAAAGGATGGTTATGCTTAAATTAGTTAGAGTTATTTGACGGATTTGACTTTTAATAATTGTCTATATACAAACTTATTGAATGCAATACTCGTCCGATACTTATAGGTACGATCTGTTTTGTAATAACTTTCTGGCAATACTACATTATTTACTGCTACTTGATGTTTCTTTAATCTTTCAGGAAACAATTCATCTCTTACGTATTTATAAAGTTCAATATCTAACTTATTTGCCTCACGAAGAATTTCTAAAGTATTAGGTGATTCTATAAGTTTTTTCTTTATCGTATTGTTTGTTGCAATTAGTTGTTTCTTATAAGTGCTAGGACTAAAATAATAATACAATAATTTGAGCGATATTTTATCACCTACGTCATCAGAAAGCCTTGTCGTATCGCTGCTATGACATCGTTTTCTTCTTTGTAGCTTATAAAATTTCATCTCAAATTAAATGTATATTATTTTTGTCCTAGCACTTACTTTAAATTAAGTTTTTCAGGACATACAACGCTTAATAATTTTAACGAGTCTTCGAAACGTTCTGTCAGTCCTACAAAGGGATAAAGATCTCTTAGAACATTTTTGGCTTTTTCAAGATCTGCTGAACCAGCAAATCTTTTAGTTTGCATATTGTGCTTGTTTTCATCTTTCATCCATTCTTCAAAACCAATTTCATACGTCCCCCTTAAACAATGATCTTGATAAAAAGATGCCGACCTTATTATTGGGTCCCGTAAGACCGTAAAAAAAAACAATCCTTCTTCTGTAAAATGTTTGCTTGGTTCAACAAGATTGTGACCTGAAATACACTTTATCTGACCAAATATTTTTTTGGCATAATCTAAATCTTTTTGTGTGAATATCTTTTTTTTATTTTTTAAAGAATCACAATGTTTCACTCCAAAAGTATTTCTTAAAATAAATTTTAAGGATGTTCCTCCTGTCTTTTCAATATGAACAAATACCAACATGTCTTATTAAGGTTGTCAAAAATTCAGCGAATTCAGTAAGAATAATTATATTAAAGCTTTTCTTGTTCAAAAGATAACACTTTAATTAGAACTAAAAACAATATTAAGCACTTTTTAATTAACACAGCAAGCCTATTTTATTTTAAGAAACAGTCGAAACATAAAACATTTAACAATGTATAGGTTTTGTTTTTCTATTTTCATTTAGGCTTGCTATAGAGGCTTTATGGCTAAGAGATTAAATAATCATAAGGATTGATTTTATCATTTAAGCCAAACTCTTGAAAACATTGAGGGTTTGGCCTTTTAAGTATCTTCTATGAAAACCATCATACTACTGGACATTTTATGAATTAGGAAGGCCCGCATCGTGTGCGACCCCAGTGGCAAAGGCAACGTAACATAGGCTTTATAACACAGGTCTTGACAAAATGTCCAGTAGTATGCTATTAACTCTAATGCTTTGCTAGATAATATTTCATCATAATTAGTATTGACTTTGTTTATTCTTGTAATTTTTCCTATTGAATTTATTTCTTTAACAATTAAATTTAATATAGTTATGTCTCCTTCTGTTTTTTTTAGAAGTTTGTTTACTTTACTCTGTAATTTACTGGTTCCATCAATAGATATTGTATCATGCCCAACCCTCAATAACCCTAGTGTTGTAATGTACTTATGGTCATTAATTTTACCGGTTTTATCGGCTATACCTTTAACATCGCTTGGCTTTATTAAATTGACCACTGGGGTTCTAGAAATAGCCAAATCTTCGTGCCACTCGTCTGTCTTTAAGGCGCTAATTAAACTCCTTA
>ENA-ORXT01003121-ORXT01003121.1-marine-metagenome-genome-assembly--contig:-NODE-3121-length-18712-cov-3.955782_pt1 | contig 18712 bp, 16 predicted proteins | sample MGYA00237868_ERZ511482 | MGnify/ENA metagenome assembly ERZ511482 | reverse complement strand
CTTGTAGATGATAGTACGGGTACTCGATGGTCTGTCAATGGATTTCCACAGTCAGCTACAATTGATTTAGAAGCGGAAATAACGATAACTCAGACAGAAGTAACATGCTATGAGGACCGAGCCTATCAATTCATTATTGAAGCCGCTCAAAGTCAAGATGGGCCTTTTACAACTATCGTCGATAGATCAGATAATACACTTTCAGGTAGCGCTATGACCCCAATAATCAATGCTGTAGATCGTGTGGAAGCTAGATACGTAAGAGTGACTGTACTCGGTGCGGATATTTATGCTGGTCCATGGGTAAGTCTTACTGAACTAAGGGTCTTTGGTGAAGGAAACCGAACGACAAGTGTGAACGAAGTAACTCAAAATGAAGTACTACTATCTCCCAATCCAGCCACCAGTATTGTAACAATAGAAGGTGCAGAAAAATACGCCCTAGTGACTATTTTTGATCAATCAGGGCGACAAGTCATCCAAAAAAAGATCAATAGAAACTTAGAATCACTTAATATTAGCGAGCTACAATCAGGTATTTATGTAGTAAAGTTTGAAGGTGATGATAAACCCTATGTCAGTCGTTTGGTAAAACTTTAAATCTTAAGCTATCATTAGTTGTTTTCTTGGAAATCTAAATTCACCGAAAGGTAGAGTCATACTTTTTACAACTGGAATACTAACTTAAAATCGCGTTAGCTGAACTTAAAATTATCGAGCTCAATGTCATACATCTATCCTACGAATTAGCGTGTATAAAAAATTTCACTTTTCGAAATTAAATTTGTCATCAATTTGATAAAAAATGACGCCAAATTTTAAATCTCTCTTGATTCAATCCGCGGCACGTTGTACCTGCTTATCACTGTTTGATTCTGCTGGCATCATTTTTATACAATTAGGTAGACAGACTAAGCATTAACTCAATACTGTGATCCTTACATCAAAGCTTATATTTGTCATATGAATCTAAGTGCTCTTTCAGATAGTTTAGGAATTCCCTCAAATCAGATTAATTCAGTCATTTCCCTATTACAAGAAGATGCAACAGTTCCATTTATTGCGAGATATCGTAAAGAAATGACTGGATCATTAGATGAAGTCCAGATCGCTGGTATCAAGCAAGCTTATGACAGACAGATAAAATTTCTAAAACGGAAACAGTCTATTCTAGATATCATATCTGAACAAGGCAATTTGACACCAAGTTTACAAAAAGCTATCACTGACTGTTGGGATGACCATGCGTTAGAAGATTTGTATTTACCCTATAAAAAGAGCCGCAAAACCAAAGCTGACATAGCAAAAGAAGCTGGCTTAGAGGGTTTGGCAAAAATAATCTCTTCTCAAAAGAATAATTCGCTCAATCAAGCTGTAAGACCATTTCTAAATAAGAACATTCACAATATGGAAGACGCTCTTCAAGGCGCTCGATATATTATAGCATCTTGGATGAATGAGAATGGAAATACTAGGCAAGTCATCCGTGACATGTATAAAAGATTTGCACGAATTGAAAGCTCAGTCATCAAAAAGAAAAGTGTAGATACTCAAACTTATAAAGATTACTTTGATTATTCAGAAGCATTGAATCGGATTCCATCTCATAGATTGCTCGCGGTATTAAGAGGAGAAGAGGAAGGATTGTTAAAAGTGAAGATTCTCATAGAGTCTGAACGAGCGATTGAAAAATTAAGTCGATATTATATAAAGTCATCTGGTGCATGTTCTGATCAAATCACATTGGCTATCAAAGACTCCTTAAAGCGCTTGATATTTCCATCGATTGAATCTGAAATGAGAAAAGAGGCAAAACAAAAAGCTGATATAGATGCTATAGATGTCTTCGCTAATAATTTGAAACAATTATTACTATCGGCACCACTAGGAGAAGTACCTGTCCTTGCTTTAGATCCAGGATTCAGAACTGGCTGTAAGCTTGTTGTTCTTGATTCGCACGGTACTTTACTGCACAATTCGACTATATTTCCTCATCCACCTCAACATAAAATTCAAGAGGCGGAAGCTGAAATCAAAGGCCTTTTATCGAAATATAACATCAAGCATATTGCCATTGGTGATGGTACCGCTGGGAGAGAAAGTTATCAATTTTTAAAGGCTTTAAATATTGACTTAGAGTTGTATATGGTCAATGAAAATGGCGCTTCTATCTACTCTGCCTCGGAAATTGCAAGGGAAGAATTTCCACATAAGGATATCACGGTGAGAGGTGCCGTATCAATAGGGAGACGATTGATGGACCCTTTGGCAGAGTTAGTAAAAATCGATGCAAAATCCATAGGTGTCGGGCAATACCAACATGATGTCAATCAATCTCTACTCAAAGAGCAGCTAGATAAGGTCGTTATCAGCTGTGTCAATAAGATTGGAATTAATCTGAATACTGCATCTCCATATCTCCTAAAATATGTCTCCGGACTTGGACCAAAGTTAGCTCAAAATATCATTCAATATAGAAATGATATTGGGGGATTTTCTGAGCGAAAAGAACTACTCAAAGTCCCAAGAATGGGTAAAAAAGCTTATGAACAAGCGGCTGGTTTTTTACGGATTAATGGCGGTAAAAATCCTCTAGACAACACAGGGATTCACCCAGAGCGTTATAAACTCGTGAATCTAATGCTCAAAAATGCTGACCTCCAATTAGATTCGTTGTCCAATCAAACACAGCAAATACAATCAATTCCTTTGCGGAATTATGTCAGTGATGACATTGGTATTCCAACTTTAACAGACATCATGACTGAATTACAAAAACCAGGTGTTGATCCTAGAGGAGCTGCTAAAACAGTTAGTTTTTCTGAACAGATCAAGACGATTGAAGATCTGTCAACTGGGATGATTTTACCAGGCGTTGTGAATAATTTGACAAAATTTGGCGCTTTTGTAAATATTGGAATAAAGGATTCTGCTTTGTTGCATATTTCTGAAATTACAGATAGATTCATTAAAGATCCTGCTGAAGTCTTATCATTAAATCAAGAGCTAAAAGTTAAGATAAAGGAAGTGGATGTAAAGCGAAAGAGAATTTCTGTAACTCTGAAATTTTAGATCAAAGGATTAAAAGGGAAAAATTGTTTTTTCTCAACACATATAGCTGTAAGCTATTCCACCGCTATTCCACCTCCTAGACTCCCAGCCAAAGCTGACTAGCTCAAGAAGGATACATGTGGTTTTTTGGACTGCACCGAATTTTGGACTGTACCGAATTTATGAGATATATTACAAAGCCGCTACAATTCCAATATCCTAATATTCTTAAAATAAAGAACATCTCCATGTCCTAAAAATCCTATATGTCCTTTTCTTTTCTGTAATCCTGGATGATCTTTGCCGTCAATTGTTCCATTTTGACTTGCTTCTATATAATCTCCATCAACGATAATTGTTCCGTTCAAGGTAATTTTAATCTTAGAATCTCGTACTTCTACTCGCTGTTTGTTCCATTCTCCAACTGGTTTTAAATATCCTCTTTTTGCAGGAAGGACGCCATAGACGGATCCATGATACTGGTACTGCTCTAGATTTGCATACTTTTCTGCAGTATTATCCAAAATTTGCAGCTCTTTACCAACATAAGCAGCATCACCATCTAATGGAGCATGGATTCCTAATCCATTATTCGCTCCGGGAGTCAATTTAAAATCAAATTCGAATATAAAGTTGCTGTATTCTCTTTCTGTATATAAATTTCCACCGCTACTTCCGACTCGAGGATCAACAGCGATCATACCATTCTTAACGGTGTAGGATTGTTTATTTCCTACCCAACCATTTAAATTTTTACCGTTGAATAAACTGTGATACTGATCTTGTGTACTTGAGCTCGTTGGAGAACAGGAAAGTAATATTGTGATACTAAAAAGCAGACAACTTAGGCCAAGAGAATGTTTCATTTTCATCATACTTCAATGTAAGAACATAGAATGATAGCACAAAATCAAAAATAGAACAGATTAATCAAAAATCTAACATTATATACAAATCAATTATTAATTTTATTAATATAAAATCATAGAAACGCCTATATAAATATATAATCTGCATAAAATCTCTACTAATTATTAAAATTGTTGACTTATCAATATATTAAAAATAGACATAAAACTAACTTCCCTACATATTGCAGGGAAGTTTGAGATGGTATTGGAAGCTTTACACATCAAATTTCTGACGTGCCAATTTCTTTTAAACTGCTTATTCTATAGTGACTTAAAAATGAAAACTGTTACCTTTTAGATCTAAATAAATATTATAAAATGACACGATCTGAAGCACAGTCTATTCTTGAAAGTATGACCAAGTCTGAATCCTTACTCCGTCATGCTCGGACAGTAGAACTCGTCATGGAGGCGATGGCTGAAAAATTTGGGAAAGACAAAGAAGAATTTGCAATCACGGGAATATTACATGATGCAGATTATGAGGCACATCCAGACGTTCATCCAAATATTATTGTCAAACAACTCCAAGGAATGGGCTATGATCGTATCGCTCATGCAATAGCAGGGCATTATACAAAATGGAATGTACCTCGTGAAAGTTTGCTTGACAAGTGTATCGTCGCTGCTGATGAACTCACGGGATTCATCTATGCGGTAGCCTTAATCAGACCAACAAAAATAGAAGGCATGAAGGTTAAATCTGTCATGAAAAAATTAAAGACTCTCACTTTTGCTGCTAAAGTTGACAGAGAAGAAGTCTATAAAGGTGCCGAGTTGTTAGAGTGGGATATTAGAGAATTGGTAGAGTTCATCATTCAGGTATTACGACAGAACAAAATAGAGATTGGTCTAGCTGCGGACTCGTAGTGCAAGTCAGTTACATTTTAAAATCAATTCAGTATTCATATTGAATATGACCTATAAAAAATGGAGTTACACTACATTGCAACTCCATTTTAGCACTTTAACGATAGATTAATTTAATCTAAAGTAAAGTAACAGACATCTATCAATGCTTCATAAACGCCACCACTTTTAACTTCAAATGAAGAAGCTAATTCAATAAATCCATTTGCTTGCATATTCACTTCATAAGAATTTAATACAGTAGCAGATGATGTGATTGAATTGGACGCTTGGTAATCACCAGAGGCGACTGTATTTGAATTTTGAGTCACATTTACAGCACAGGGAACACAGGTCGTACAATTGTAATTACATCCAATGGATTGTGGCACAGGATCAAAATAACTTATAATGACCATATCAATATGTGTTCTGTTCAATGACGGGTGAGGTATTCCTCCTTCTAGACCAAAACCAATAAAGCCTTCGTCATCTGAGTCTCCATAATCATTATTGAAACCACAGGGATTCGATGTCGTACCTCCAAATTCTATGTCTTGCAACAGGAGCATTTTCCGACCATTGCCGACGCTGCCATTTCCATAAATACAAAAATAAACAGATCGTGCCTCTAAACCTGGAGTTGTAATGGTACTCGGGTCAGCAGGTGTATCCATACTAGTAAAATAAATGCGATAGACAGAATATGGGACGAAGGTATGACAACAGTTAGGTCGAAAGTATTTTACACCATCACATCCGGAGCCGCCAATATTTGGATTTGCATCAATATTTGCTGCTTGACTAATAGAACTAGTGGACTGCGTAGCAATCAACTCTTCTGCATGAGCTTGAGCAATATTGTCAATATTTGACTCTATACCTGTGAACGGAATACCAGAAACTGGACCATCACCTGTACAGTAGTTTAAGCCTGCTCTAGCAGATCTTTCTGCATTTGTGAGAAATAAAAATCTTTCATCAGCATTCATATTATTCCAAGTTGACTGATTTGGCATAGTCAGATTTGTGATGCTATTCGTCGGAAGACAAAACTGTGCTTCTTCTTTTCTCCTTGCATTATTAAACGCAATTTGAATCTCATTTACATTGAGGTAACCAGTTTGATTACCACTCAAGTTTACATTAGAATCATAAGGAATTGTTGAACTTAAAACATGTGGAGTTTGGCAATAAGATGTATTATGAATTGATACAATAATAAGCACTGCCAAAGAGATTAACTTTTGCATGAGAGAGCGAGTATTAAATGTTTGATAAGGTGTAACGTGGGGTAGTCCGCTCAATTAGCATTGAGTGCAGATACATACCTTATATAAATCAGCCATTACAGCAATACAGAGATTGGCTGTTTTACCTACTGCATTGGGAAATATGTTACAGCAACTAAAGTAAGATAATTCTAATAAGAACTTGTAAATAAAATAAGCTTGAAATCATATTATTGAATTAATGTCGCTCCAAAGCTGAGGTATTATTAATTCAAAATATTAGGGAAAAGCCTAATGTTTTATTCTAAAAAAAAAGATAAGACTAAAGGGCTTAATGTCTATGCATTTAATTAATTGTAAAATAACATCCGTCTATATAAGCGTGAAATTCTGCTCCGCTATTCACTTCAAATAATGGATTTAATTCTACAAAATCATTAGCACTCATACTTACTGTTGATGCACTTTGAATTGTGCCTGCAGATTTGACCCATATATCTGCTTGGTAATGACCATTTGGAATCGGAATCGAATTATTAGTCAGAATCGTTGGACAATTGCCACATGAAGTACAATCGTAATTACAGCCAATCGATTGTGAGATAGGATCAAAATAACTTAGAATGACCAAATCTACATGCGTTCGATTTGTCGAAGGATGAGGCACTCCGCTTGCAATTCCAATTCCGATAAAACCCTCGTCTTGAGCATCTCCATAATCGTTTACGAATCCGCATGGATCTGCTGACGTATTCCCTGGCCTTATATCCTGCAAAAGAACCATGTTACGACTATTTCCAGTTCCTCCATTCCCATATATCCAAAAATAAACTGATCTGACTTCAATCCCAACAGTCAGTAAAGTACTAGGATCAGCGGGTGTCGAATTACTAGTAAAATTTAGACTTCCCACAGAAAATGGTAGAAAAGTATGACAACAATCCGGCTGAACACCTTTAAACAGATTACATCCACTGCCACCAATGTTTGGATCTTGATCAATAGTACTTGCTTGGCTCAATGCTTGAGTCGACTGGTTTGCTATTAAAAAATCGGCATGAGCCTGTGCAATGGCATCTATATTCGATTCTACTCCTGTAAAAGCTAAACCAGAAACTGGACCATCTCCTAGACAATAGTCCAAGCCTGCTCTTGTTGTTCTTTCTGCATTTAATAAAAATAAAAACTTTTCGTCTGAGTTCATACTATCCCATGTTACCTGTGCAGGCAGCACAATATCTGTGATGCTATTAGCAGCTAAGCAGAATTGCATTTCTTCAGCACGTCTTGCATTATTAAAAGCTCCCTCTATATCAACTACATTTGTATAGCCAAATTGCTGATTCGCCATTGAGGGATCAGAATCATAAAGAATCGCAGAGCTTAAAACTGCAGGAGTTTGAGAATAATTTTTTTGGAAAGGCAATGCTATAAATAGCACTACAAGTGATAGAAGTAAATTATGCATTTAAATTAATTTTACGTGTTCTATATAAGACTAATAAAATATGGACATTCCACATATTTAAAAGTAATTTATTAAATCCTATGACTCAAGTTGGTTTAGTGTCCGTCTGTTAAAAGAATATTATGTGTATCAAATGCAATCAACTTGGGTTATAAGATATGGCTTTTCAAGTTAATTGTCAAACATTATCTTTAAATAATACTTGAGGCTAGGACGCCTTTAAGATCAACACCTCCGACAACGCCGCCAAGAACAGCTCCGATGACACTATCTAGAATGCTCTGACAACGTTTTTACTTGAGGGCTACCGTCTTAGATGTTTTCAAGAATAAGTTGTGCGTTCCTTCAGGCTTCCAGCCTCAAGCTTTTGCACCACGACTCAGCCGTTCACTATATAGATTTATTCCAATATCAATTGGAGATCAATCTATTTAATTATCATCGTCTTCAGTCAGAAGTTCTGAAAGTGTCATTTTCATTTTTGAACCATCAATATTTATAAAATCAAGATTGACAAATCCATAATTTGGATCGAAGCTAGCCTCAAGTGATGTCTGCCCCAGTTTATTCTTTGCAGTAGAGCTTATGATAAGACATTCTAGCTCACCAAATGCTGTTTTCACTATTTCCTTAGCTGTTATCTTGTAATTGTATTTATTAGTCAATGATCCTTCCCACGTCATCCACCGTGGATCACCCCATTTACTATCAACATCTAATTCCCAATCCCATGTATGCCCTACTTCATAAGGTTCTTGTATGAATGGGAAAGGATTTAATTCTAAAATTCTGAATAATGCTTCTCTTGGTGGATGCATCCAAACATTCTTATAATTTTCCACAACTCCAGAAATTGTATAATCTGTATTAGGTGGGCATGTAAAGTTCAATAAGGTTTGATTGTAATCTGGTATTTGATCGATCATTGGTTGCAGACCATTCAATACTTTGATGTGCACTTGCCGCACGACATAGTATCTATCTGTCCCTACGGGCGCAAAATTCCATCCATCTCTACCTCCTTCAAAATGAAATTCTTGCCCCTCTAGATCTGTATAAACATAATCGTAAACAAATGTACGCCCGACTCTATAGATGACATTATCTAAATTATATCTATTCTCGTCAGTGACTTCGGGTGCAAATTTTTCGACAAAAATCCCTTCTTCTATAATTGAATATTCGCCATCCTTAATTGCTGAATTCTGAGTTGCTGGCTTTTCAGAACATGCCAAACATAACATCAACAATCCAAATAATGTATTCTTTATCATTGTATTATTTTCTATAATCTAAGGGAGGATTTCTATCTCCTAATAGTGCTTCGTATTTAAAATCGGCACCTCTTCTCCTTTCTAATTCTGCCTTTGCTTTATCTATAACGGCTGGATTCTTAAAAATATCTAATGCTGTAAGTGTTAATGTTTTTGCAGCATTCATCATCCCCTTTTTACCAATTGACATGCCTCCTGCTGCTACTGCCTGCCAAGTGTGAGCAGAAGTACCAGGAACCCAAGTCGCTGTACGCAAGCCTGCAGTAGGAACCATCCAACTGACATCTCCCACATCAGTCGAGCCTCCTGTACCTATTTCAATAACTTCAAAGGGAGCGACTATTTTAGCTTTTTCCAAATCTGTCCGAGCAGCGGCAAATAGTGTGCTTTTTATTTTTTCAGCAAACGCTTGTTCTTCTGCTGTATAATGAACACCACCAATTGTTTGAAGGTTGTGATGCATCAATTGGCTTAATGTTTCGTTTGGTAATACATTGTACAAACCGTGAATCACTTCATATTCCATCCTTGTTTCTGTACCTGTTGCGGCAGCCTCAGCGGCTTTAGCGACGCGCTCAAAGATTTGTTTAACCCATTTCATTTCAGGGTGTCGTGTGTAATAAAAGACTTCTGCAAATTCTGGTACCACATTAGGTGCTTCGCCACCGCTAGTGATGACATAGTGAATTCTTGATTCTGCAGGGACATGCTCTCTCATCATATTGACCATATAGTTCATTGCCTCTACGCCATCAAGTGCTGATCTTCCATTCCAAGGAGCACCTGCTGCATGTGACGCGATGCCATAAAATCGAAACTTTGCAGATTTATTTGATAACGAAGAAGCTGCATTTGCGCCATTTCCAGAAGACGGATGCCAATGTAAAACAGCATCAACATCATCGAAAAGTCCTGCTCTAACCATGTACACTTTGCCTGCTCCACCTTCTTCAGCTGGCGTTCCATATAATCTTACAGTTCCTTTACCCGGATTCGCAGTGAGCCAATCTTTTAGTGCAATTGCTGCAGCCACAGAGGCTGTTCCAAATAAGTGGTGTCCACAAGCGTGTCCAGCGCCTCCTTCTACCTTTATTTGCCTCATGGGAACGTGATCCTGCGAAACACCAGGCAATGCATCATATTCTGCTAGAATTCCAATAACTGGTGAACCAGACCCAAAGCTAGCTGAAAATGCTGTTGGAATATCTGCTACACTTTCTGTCAATGTGAATCCTGCTTGTACGAGTTCATTTTTCAGTAAAGCAGCAGATTTCTCTTCTTGGTATCCAACTTCTGCATGTTCCCAAATTTGCTGCGCAATATCACTATAATGCTCATATTTCTGATCTAGGCCAACTAATGGATCCTGTTGATTACTTTGTGGAATCGCAGTACAGGAAAGGCACATTAAAAGAATGATTACTGGACAAAATTTTATCATATCTGATTGTTTCATTAATTGAAATTGAGATAGACTTCTGGAATCCAACCTTGTTTTCCATTGAAATCAACAAAAGCAAATCGGGAGTCTTTATTATCGAGATTGGCCATATTCTCTGAAAACTTAATGATTGTCACAACGCTTCTATCCGGGATTCGATCTGAAAAAGATGCTCCACCAATTTCTGGCGCCATAGACAAACCCAAGCTTCCACCCATAGAATTTGTCATTGCTTGTGTCACACCAGAATTTCTTGTAGGCGCATATGATTCTTTGGTTCCTGAGCTTTGTGGAGTCCATGAATCGGATTGCTGCCCCGTAAAATCATTGGCTTCCTGGGCATCGACTTTTTGTCTCAGTATCCCTATTTCTCTCTGTAAATCTGCAAAGACTGATGGTTCTGCAGTTTCGCATTCTACGTCGCATTCATTATCATACTGGACTTCGTCTACATGTTTTTTCATCCGTTCAAACATATCGACATGGCTGTCATTATTTTGAGAAGGCTGTTCTGCTTCCATTCTTTCATTTAATTTATCGAATATGGAGGAGTCTGCTGTTTTCACTTCAGGATCAGCAACATTTTTTTCTTGAACTGCTTTTGTGACTTTACGTACCAAGTTGATCAAATTAAGCATAACTAAGCATGTTGATTAAGGGATTAATGTACAAAATCTTAGCAATATGACCATTAATTAGAGTTCTTAGTTCGTTCTTCTATTTTAAATATCAAGATCAGGCCAAATCAGTCGCTACATTCTTTGAGAGAAAGTTGATTCTTTAAATTATCTATTTGAATTACCTTTAATCTAAAATTAGATTGAGTAGGTAATGTATCAAATCGCAGTTTATAATATCGCAGAGGCAAAATTTCCGATGGATGATATAGGAATGAAGGCATTTAATGATGCAATTGATATGGTGAATGCTGAAGCAGAAGCGAGTAAGGGATTTATTTGGCGCTTGAAGGATGAATCTGGGAATGCGACAAATATCAGAATCTATGATAATCCAAACATGCTTGTCAATTTATCAGTTTGGGAAACCATAGAAGCGCTAAAAGCATATTTATACAATGGAGATCATCTCAGCATTTTTGTTCGTAAGAAAGAATGGTTTGTGCCTATGAAGACTGCGCATATGGTACTATGGTATGTTCCTAATGGACATATTCCTATGGCTGAAGAAGGGAAAATGAAACTTGACCATTTGATTGCACAAGGTGAATCACCACAAGCATTTGGGTTTAGGAAGATTTATGATGCCCCCACATAAGGCAAGAAATTGTATCTTAGATAGGACATCGACACATTAAATAGAATTAACGACCAGTTTTGTGCTACATAAAGAGATAATAGAAAAAGTTAGAGAGGGAATTTCTGGCAGAGATGAGGTCATTATATACCTCATCGAAGACAAAGAGATACGTAAAGGTCTAATAGGAACATTGATTAATAAAGGTTGTTCGCAAGAAAATGCCGATACGCACTTTATAGATGCGGTACTTATTTTTGTACAATCATGTCTTAAGCCAAATTTTGAAATCACATCAAGTCGAAAAAACTATCTAATTGGTATTGCATTAAATTTATTTCGAAAAGAGGTAACTAAATCAAATAAGGAGAGACAACTATATGATAAACAAACTGAGTCTGATAATGTAACTCCTTTATCAATGTTGATGAAGAAGGAGTTAAATGACCCCTTAAGAAAACTGCTGGACAAAATTGATGTCAAATGTCGCAAGGTGCTAGTCCTTTGGGCGCAAAAGCGCAAAATGGTGCAAATTGCTGATGAAATGGGCTATAAATCCGATGGGATGGCCAGAAAGAAAAAGCATCAATGTGTTCGGAAAATGTTTGATATTATTGAAAAAAACCCAAGTCTAAAAGATAGACTAAGAGACATGTTATGATAGATTATTTTATACACATTGATGACTATACAAATGGCAGATTAACAGAATCAGCTAAAGAGGCATTCGAAGCAGAAATGTCAATAAATGAAGAATTACGACTAGCTGTTGACAATCACGACATCATGAATTTGGTGGTAGATATGGCATGGGAGGATGACGCGCGGCAAGTAGCGGTGGAGGCTCTTAAGGGCACACAACAAAAAGAAGCTAAGATCATGCGTATGCGAAAATTGATGGCGGTGGCTGCGAGTTTGGTGGTTTTATTGGCAGTGGGATTTTTATTGATGGAGAATTTGAACAGACAAGCTGAATTTGAAATAAATCAATACGTTTTGAGTGTAGACGAAAAAGGCACTCAAATTTCAAATGAAAATGATTTCCATTTTGGTAAAACATTAATTAGTCAAAAACAATATGTACAGTCAGTAGATCATTTCAAAAAATACCAGTCAGTTGATCAATATAAAGACGAAGCAGATTGGCATTTAATATTACTTTACACACAACTTGGTAATAAATCGGAAAGAAAGATTCTTTATGAGAAAATGAAGTTAAATAAGAATCACAAATTTCTGGAAAGAACTAAAACCCTTATTAACGAACATTGACTTTAGATTGATAAAATAGAAAGCCAAATAATACTAGACTTAAGCAAGCAAATCCAATAAAATATAAATTATAGTTGTTCCGTATTGGATCCATATTTCCAGCAGCTACAAAACCTGCCCAATAATATGGATGTTTTAATTCTTCATTCTTTACATAATTAATGTAATTGAGTTTAGCGTTTCTGAGAGCTTGATCTTTATACTCTCCTTCATTCAATTTTGCATAAAATTCTTTAATTATCATTGATGAAGACTGGTCATTTACTGACCAAAGCGTTGAAATTACTGATTTTGCTCCAGCCTGAAAAAATCCTCTTGCTAAACTTAAAACACCTTCTCCGACAATAACTTCTCCAGTACCTGTATCACAAGCACTAAGCACAACCATTTGATTATTACATGTCGCATTAGATATTTCCGGAAGTGTTAATTTATTTTCTTCGTTTTCAATTTTAGAATTGAATGCCAAAAAGGATAATTCGGCATCATTAAAATAATTAACAGCATGTCCAGAAAAATGCAATACCTGGTCATCTTCCATGGCATTGAATAAAGTTTGCTTATTTACATCTTTGTCCTCAGCACTCATTATTTGTTGAATAGAAGCTGTTTCAGTTTTAGAGTGGATTAAATCAAATAATCCAGAAATACTAATATTTGATCCTCTTTCAATAGCTATATTTCCATTTGGATTTGTATCAAAAATTGGAGTAAAGGTTGACACTCCTGATACTTCATTAAAACGAGAATTTAATATTTGATCAAGTTTTATTGAAAGAGAGTAAGCCAATCTATGCTCTTTTAAAATAAATGATTCTCTATCATTAACATTCATTACTAAGCTTTCAAATGGCAATAATGCTAAGAATTCTGTAGGGATAATTTTAATTTCTTCAGTTGACACATTTAGAGGTTCAAACAATACTTTATATAAAGTATTTGATAAAGAATAAAAATTTTCAGAATGTCTATTATCGACATCACGTAAAAGTTGAATATATTCTAGAATTAAATTATGTACATATGATACTTCACCGAGGTTATAATATTTGTATGAATCCTTATGTTTAACAACTGCTATAATTGAATCAGTTGTAGAACCAAATTGAATTATTGATTGATTAGGACTAAAATAATTATCATCAATATCTGACTTAATGTTAAATGCATCAGCTTTCTTTTGCATTTCATATCCCAAAATAGAATGTTTTCCTTGGTCAAGGATTTGAAATACTTGTTTCATATCACCCATTTTAATAGTGAGTGAAACTAGATTTTGGAATAAATAATCAAAGTCTTTTTTCTTTTGATACTTTGATTTATTGTAAGTAACATTATCAAATTGTGAGTGGAAATAATTAAATGCTTTTTGAAAATAATTAAGGGCTAGATCATGAATCGTTTCATTATCATAAAGACTCATTGTATTTCCAATCTCATTGAGGATTTCTAAATGTGCGAGAGGGTATTTTATTTGTTTATTTTCTATTTCCAATAGATTAGTATGGTCAAACTCAGAATTGTATAATAAACTAATTGCATCATCAATTATGTGCAGTGAACTGTCTAGACTATTCCACTTTTGATATATTTTAGATAAACTGATATATGGACTGTGTTCAAACTCGTTGATTGAAGAATCTTTATTAGAAAATTCAATAGATTTTTGATACATCTTAAGCCCTTCAGACTCTCTCCCTTTTTTCAAATAAACATCACCAATGGAATTTAAACTAGTGCCCATATTAGGAAAATGTTTATATTTTTCCCAGAAATCGTTATATACCAAATAATGATCTAGTGCTTTATCCAACGAATCTTTTTTTTCATAATACCTCCCTAAGCCAAATTTATTAGAACTAAATAACCTCTCTCTATCAAAAGTATTTATTGAAGATTTCTCCAAAATTTGAAGAGACTTGATATGTAGTTGTTTAGATTTTTCATGCAATTTAAAATTTGGAATATCAATCAATAAATCAGCATAATTGTAATAGAGCCATGCTCTTTCATATTGAGTTATTGTTTCAAAGTATGGACTTTCGATAAAGTCTTCATAAATTTGCATTGACAATTGCGTATCACCAATTGCTCTTGATTGCCAGGCTTTATATCTTAATATGTTAACATAAGATCCTAAATAATCTGGATCATTTATAATTGGCAATGACATGGATTCTCCAATATATAAATTTAATGAATCAGTATTAAAGTGATTATCGTATTGATCGGCTATCACATAAAAATACGTATTTAAATATCTGAATCCTCTATATCCAATCTTATCCCAGTTTGCTCTTGCCCTTTTATAATAGTCCTTTTTTTCTGCAATAGTTAGTGCACAATTATTGGCATAATAATAATTGGCATAAGCGAGCACATCAAAACTTTTTCCCTGTTTTAAGTTCAGAGTGAAACAATCACAATCGTAGTTCTTATTATTACATTCTTGTATTTGAACAGGAATCTTTTCTTGACTTTTTAAATTAAGTGAGACAAGAAAAAATAAAATTGAAATCGCATAACTAAATTTATCTTTCAAAATATTATTGACATTAATTAGGTATTAATTTTGCCAAAGCTCTTGGTGCTGCGAATGATGTACCACCACTATTATCGACACTAGAATTCCAAACTGCAATATCATGAATGCTTTTAGCGTGTGATCTTGGATTAGTATAATTTGTACTATTTCCATGGCCATCATTCCAATCCTTAAGACTCCCCATATCTAACATTAAACCAAATACTTCACAAATTTTCCCTGTCATTACGGATCTAGAATATCCAGAAGGGTAATTAACATTACTAGTATTATTCGAGATATTCAATCCATTATTACCAGCAGAGCAAGTCACCAAATTATCGCTGTCCAGATATGTTTCTAGTAGGCTAGAAACTAGTGGAATATCTTGACTAAAGCCAAAACTCATATTCATGTATTTGGCCTTTTTATATCTCTTATTATTATTTATTTTAAGCAAAGCACAAATCACTTTAAACTGAGGGATAACGACTCTGGTATTATTTTCAATTAATCTTGTAATATCAAATACAAAAATATTTACCCCTACGCTCCTGTCTTTTGAAAAATATCTTTCTAAGAAACTGAATACTACTGAAGTTCCATGGCCAGTAGATTTGTCAGCATTCCCAGCACAATCTTCATGAGTGATACTAAATCTACTCCTAACACTTGGATCTAGACTTGATTGATTTATTAATACATCTAAATCAAAACTATCTACAGATGAATCTAAAATAAGCACATCAATCCATTTATCATTTACTTTACCAAACTCAACCATTTTTCCTCTTTCTTCGACATATACCACACCACACGCCACAATAGTTTCTCTTGTTATGTCAACATAATAATTACCATCACCTTGTTTAACTCCTGACCCTTGTAAAGGACTGTTTTGGAGCGCTCCGAGGATAAAACCATTCGTCAAACTCAATAGTGCTACACGGTCATTACAATCACAAATTTGTACTTTAAACTCATTATTGTCATATGAATTTAATTGGGGTTCTAATTCTTGTGCTCTTGTAATAAAATCAGCACTATCAAAAGGCCCCTCTTCATTATTTGGAAACTGTATAATCAATTCTTGAAATAGACCTGTATCAGTTATTTCATTATTGCAACAGCATTCATCTATTTTTGAAATATTTTCTTCGATCTTTCGAAATTTGATAATTAAATAAATAAGTAGAATTAGAATTAGAATTAGAATAATGAGTAGAATGGTGTTCATATAGTATTGATTTAATGATGTAGACAGTAGTACTTGGAAATATTCAAAATGTTACCCTTTGGAAGATTGTTTCTCTAAGATAAACATTTATTTGATTTTCTAATAAAGTAACCAACAGCTAAATTCAAACATTTGTAAGTCTACGTTTTTATAAAACCTTAAAGAAGTTTCCAAATAAATTTATAAACTAAGGTAACATCTCCAATTTTCCACACACTACATTTAGAAATAACAATGGCATTTCCATTGTATTAATGAACGCTGATTCGGAGTCCTTTTAATTGACTGCTAATCCATAAACCTAAAGAGATAACATCCAAGGTATGTAGACCACACCTCTCAAAAGACAAAATCAACACACTTTTTTATTTATACAATTTCTAATTCTTAAATACTTTTAATATGAATCTTTTTATCAAATTACTCACTTTACTTTTATGTAGTACAAGCTTAGCATTCGCTCAGCCAACTGGCCCAGACCTCATCATGGAATCAGTCGAAGTCCTATCCTGTGATGAAAACGGAAGTATCTCTTATGCTGCAACCATTAAAAATGTCGGAGATGCAGTATCACAATTAGATAACAACCAGAGCGTTTGTTCTCAAATGGTCAGTATCCAAGCCTATTTACGAGTCAATAACGATGGGACAACTTCTGGAAATGACAAACCAGCTGGTGGAACAGTTATTTCTTGCAGCCCTGGTGATTTACAACCAGGAGAAAGCATCGTAAAAACATTCAGTGCTACAGTTAGTTCTGGTATCGATCCATCTGTGACTCCCTATCTTGAGATCTATCTGATTCCTGCAAGACTAACAAATTTTAGCGAAATCAATATTGATGCAGACAACTCAGGCTTCATAGCTTTACCATCAAAAGATCCTGACTGTGAACAATTACATGAAGTCGAAGGCGGTATTAGAATAGAAGACACAAACTGTAATGTGGATGGATCAATGCGATTTACTGGTCAAGACTTTGAAGGATATATGGCTGGCAGTTGGGAATCTTTAACCTCAGGTACTCCTGGCCCACAAGGTCCTCAAGGAGATACTGGAGCAACTGGAGCAACCGGAGCAACTGGAGCACAAGGACCTGCTGGTACAGGAGCTTTAGCATTAGGCAATATAGCTGCTAACGCTTCTGTGATAAGTGGTTCTCAAAACTTTAGTTGTAACTGGAACGCTACCCAAAGCTGGTACGAAATAGACATTACGGGAGAAAATTACTTTTATGCAAATTATGTGACATCAGTGACTCCTCTTGGATATGCGGCGATGGTAGGTACATCAAGTACAAGCGGAAAACTAATAGTAATGATTTATGATACAGATGGTAATCGTATCCAAGGCATCTTTAGTTTCCAAACAATTAAAATCTGAGACATACAATATCTCTGTGTTAGGAGTTGGCAACTCTCTGTTGCCAACTCTTTTATTATTGACAGCATTACATATTCAAGTTACTAAAGCACCTTATCGATGTCTTAATACATAGACAAACCTAACAAAGCATGCGCTCTACTGTTACTCTCTTCGCCTTATTGTTTATTATTTCACTGACGAGTTCAGCACAATACACACCCATCAAAGCCAAAGACCATCTCATCTCTGCATCGGTTGGCTTTATCAATCCAGAATCCTTCACCTTTGACATTCTTGGATTTTCTGGAGGTGGAAATCCTACGCCATCAATCAATTTACATTATGAATATTCACTCACAAATGATATCGCCTTAGGAGCATATACTAGTTTTTACAGAGTCAATGCAAATGCAGCAAATTCTATCCAAGATGTAGCGAACACAATTGGAACTGGAGATTTAGATATGATTCTGGTCGATCTAGGTTGTCTCATACTTGGCAGTTGTGCAGATGCGACAATTACTGAGAGAATAAATGTGTTTTCAATTGGTGGGAAGATGAGTTATCACAGAAATATTTTTACTGAACTTGATACATACTTTAGTACTTACGTAGGATATGCTGTCAATCGTCGTAAGACAATTACAGAAAATTTATTGGACTTAATATCCGAAGAAGTTGGCTTAGGGATTAATGTGCCACGAATCGTTTATTTTACTTCAGTCGGCGCGCGATATTTCATCAAAGAAAATATTGGTATTTATGGAGAAGTTGGTTACGGGAATAGCCATATTTTGAATATCGGTATTTCCTATAGAATCCAATCTTAGATCT
>ENA-ORXT01003120-ORXT01003120.1-marine-metagenome-genome-assembly--contig:-NODE-3120-length-18722-cov-5.035291_pt1 | contig 18722 bp, 12 predicted proteins | sample MGYA00237868_ERZ511482 | MGnify/ENA metagenome assembly ERZ511482 | reverse complement strand
TAGGACATTCTATAATAGGTCCAATTTCAACTCCAGTAGTTGGGAAACTCGGACAGTCTTCCCAATTAAACCCAGCAAAACCACCTTGATAACAAATAGGCGCTCCATTACAATCAAATAAAGTGGCAATGGCATCGGCTATAAATGGATCACAAGTCGTTTGTAAATATACCGTTTCACCATTATAGAGGTATTCGGTAATTTCATTTTCTGTATCGTCCAAATAATCATCCAACCAAGCATCGTCACAAGGAGGAGAACCTGTACAAACATCGGTGCAAATAGTCATATCGTCAAAGAAAAAATCACCATAATCAATGCCATTATCCGCTACAGTACTGCATCCGCTGATGCCAATACATTCTCCATCAACCAAGGCAATACCCAAAAAAGCAGCACACAAACCAAAGTCCAATCCAGCCAAATCCAAACAAGAAGAATCTACAGCCGTTGCACAAACGTTTTCTACCAAATAACTATAACTAACATCACATCCAGCATCATCGGTAATGGTCACCATATAAGTGCCTACATCAAGATTGCTTCGGTCTTCTGTAGTAACACCATCGTTCCAATATACTTCATAATTTTCACTGTAAATCGTTCCCAAATCAATACTTCCAGAAGTTTCACAATCTACAGGTGTTACCTCTGTTTGCCAAGCAGACATAAACGGACCTTCATTGGCAATTTCTACATAAAACTCTCTATAGGTTTTACAACCACCAGCATCTACAACTTCCACTCTATGCGTATAATCAGGAGCTTCGCCAACAATTACTCCACCAGAATATGCACCTTGAAGCCCAGTGATTTCAGTGACATCTTCTGCAATGATATTGTTTTGGTAATCATACCATTTTATAGAAGAAAAAGCATCTCCCATTCCCAATTCGATCATACCATCTGCATCACCTGTAGAACATTGTTGATTGGTAACAGTAGGAAAAACAGCAGGACCATCGGCATCGCTTAAGCTAAAACGTTCGTTATAGCCTCCGCCCCAGCCACCAGTTCCAGTGATGGTCAAGGTATAAAAACCAGATTCTGAATTGGTGAAATCTTCGGTCGATTGTAAAATTGGATTGGCTAAATCTATGCCTTCTCTCCATTCATAACCTTCAATAGTCATAGAAGAAGAAACAACCGTAATGTCAATTCCTCCATTTGAGGTGTTACAATTGGGCGCTGTATTGGTATGAGATAAAGTAACATTTGGGCTATAGCTAGGCTGAATCCAACGCAATTCCATTTTGGTAAAACCATTGGCATTTGCCCATTGCGCAATTTTAGGATTGGTCATATCTTCTATAAAAGCGTAATTGTTTTCTGCAGAAATCTGAGCAGCCAATGCCGCTCCTGTTCCTTCCCTCATAATCTGACCTACTGCACAAGCGGTATTAAAGTCGTCTATAAAATAAGGAATGGCATGTCCGTGACGGGTATTGATTGGGAACAGACCCGTCTGCCAATAGTCCTTCAAAATGTCTAGCCCCAATGTTCTATTGGCTTTTTGTGAAAGGGTCAAACCTTCAGGAGTATTGCTTCGCAAATGCGCTTCGACCAATTCTAAGTGAAGTGCAATTAATGCACGATCACTTTCGAAAGTTTGAGCTTCTTCCAACACTTCTAAATCCATTGGATGTTCTTGCCAATATTTGTTGAGTTGACAAAGCTGCTCATAAACCGTGGCTTGGTTTTGAGCAAAAGTACCCAATGACCCCATAAACAAGAGCATCATTAAGACGATTGTATTTTTTATTCTTTTCATAGTGAATATATTTTGTACTACAAATATTAAACAAAATTTGGGAAAAATGCAAAACAAATTTGGAGTATTGTGTATAAGAATATAGTAGCTTTTGAATGTTTTACCATTTTATTTCTCGGTTTTTAATAAAAAAACGCTTGCATTTTGGATTTTTTGCATTGTATATATGAAAGCAAGAAACTGCAGTTTTTGTTTAATATAACCAAGACCTTATGTGCAAAATGGATTGGTGTATTTTTTATTTTATAACTTTTTTAAAATTTAATCATGAAAAAAATATTTAAACATAACTTTTTAAGTTGGCACCACCGCACCACCACACCACCACAATATTTTAAGTCCCTCTTAGTTTTATTATTGATTGCTTCCTTTTGTTTTGTTGGCTGTGGAAAAGAGGAGACCAACAATACTCAATTACAGGAGAATTTGGAAATAAGTATTCCTAGATATATTAATGAAGGCAGGCTAACCTTTAAATCAATAGAAGATTTACAAAAATATTATTTTGCATTAGAAGCTAAAATTGAAAATGCTGAAGATGAGGAACTAATATTTGAAAGGTATGAAAAAGGGTATAAATCGTTGCGATCTAAATTAGAAAGTTCAAAGGATAATTTTTATTTTAATCCAAATTTAAAAACAGATATTAGCACTACTGACGATTTTTTGCTGGACGATATAAGAGAGTCTTTGTTGAATGAATATCATGAGGTTGGAGTGGGTGAAGACGTTTTTATTTATCTTTCTTTAAAACAATTGTATAAAGTCTCTTGTGAAGAGGATGCTTTGAAGTTGCGCAATATGAAAAAAGGACTTGAGCCTGATTTTTATTTTAGTAAACTTTCTGGCAACATGGAATTACTTACTAAAAATGGTATTGATGATTTTAAGGTTAATAGCTCTAATATAGCAGAAGTTGATGAGTGTGGTAAAAGAGTAGAAGTTTCTCAAGAAGAAGAATGGGAATATGAACTAAGAGGGCTAGTTGTAGGTACACCTTGTAATGCCTTCGAGATTCGTTTTCAAACAGGAGTCTATGAAAAATGGAAAGACCCTCAATCCATTAATTTATCACAATGGTCAATAATGCCTGCAAGTTATACAATTGATTTTGGCGATGGTACAATAGAAAACTTTCCAGATCAAGAAGCAGATGAAGTACTAGTTAACCATACTTATCAAGAAACAGGGCTGTTTACCATTACCGTCACAGTTACTTATGCTAATTCTGAATCAGAAAACGATGAACAATTAGAGCAAGTTTTTCAGGTAGATATAGCGGAAGCTTGTGCTTTTGGAGAATTTACAGACGCTCAATTTGTTATCAGTTCGTCAACTTCAAAAGCCATGTATGCTGAAATATGGTTCTTAGATAAAATTTTAGGAACAAAAGCAGGAGCTAAAACTACAGGATATGAAGACGAAGGAAACTATAATTGGGCAAAAGAAAAAGGAGCAATCACGACTTTTATCAGTTCTGATTTTAGAGATATAAATTGTTCAAATAGTAATCAAAAGGAAGAGACCAAAGATTGTAATAATTGCAAAAGTAAACAAGCTCAAGTTACCGACTGGTTTAATTACATGGATTTATATGATGGCTCTGTTTTTTCTGAGCACGAGTTCGTTGATGGTAATGCAAATATTCAATATTCACTTGTCTTAAATCCTTGTCAATAGAATTTAATCAATATCTTTATTATTTTCTTTAACTCGAAATCTATTTTTACGTGAAATATAATTTATTAATCATTTGCTGTTTCTTGATTTGTTTATGCTCCTATAGTCAAAATAAGTATACTATTGAAATCGAGAGCAACTACATTCATCAACCTTTTAATCAGTTTAATTTAGTTGAGAGTGGAATTGGATATTTTGATATTAACATTAAGAATCAACCAGCTTTCTCTTTTGGCTTGGGTATAAAACGTATGTACAAAAACCATACATTTGGTGTCAAGTATAGATATTTTGTTTCTGGTGTTGAAATCGATTTTCAAGTTAAAGATCCTAATGAGGGTATTGTTTTTGAAGAAAACAGAAGCTTTGTTTTCGATAATTCTTCTATTGTAGGCTTTAATTATACCTATCTATTAGGAAATTTTCGAATTGGGGCATCCATTAATTTATTGGCTTTTCAAAATACTAGAAATAATGTTTTTGATAATCCCAGTATTGGGTATGAAGCTGTTTCACAAGCTTTTGGGAATAATGGGCAAGAGCGTTTTAGTGTTGGGAAAAGGGAACAGTTTAACCTGAATAGCTTTAAAAGAATTAGAGTCGTTCCAGAGATAAATATAGATTACAGAATCTTTGGTCATTTTTATTTAAATGCGGGTGTGTTTCTTCAATTCTGGGGCAATGGGACCGCTTATTCTCTCTTGTTAGAAGGAAATGATACAACTGATGAGAACTTGCCTGAACAGGAAAAAGATATTCTGTTTAATAATGTAGAATTAAAAAATAGATTGGTCGCCCCTCATATTGGTATTTCCTATAATTTTGAATTTGGAAAATAAACCCAACCTAAACGAAAAGCCTTCCTGTTGCCATCAACTCATTTTATTCAATAAAATGAGTTGATGGCTTTTTTTATGATAAAAACAAGCACGCATACAATTTTTTTAAAGCTGTATTTGTTTTATTATTATAAAATATATTTTTGCAAAAATAAACAATGACCACACGAATCTTATCTTTTTTATTCCTCGTATTGTTCACCCAGTTTTGCACTGCCCAATCCATACAATTGTCGGGTTATATTACCGATGAAGCAACAGGCGAGGTCCTTATAGGAGCCAATGTTTTTGTACCCCGAAAAGCAAGAGGAACCGTCACCAATGAATATGGATATTATAATCTTTCGGTCGAGAGGGGGAAGCTGTCTATCCAGTTTTCTTATGTAGGCTATGATCCACAAACCTTGGAATTGGATATTCAAGAAAATCAAGTGCTTAATGTTTCCTTAAGCCCATCGTCTTCCTTGGGTGAGGTGGTGATTGTTGAAGAACGAACCCCAGCGAATCGAAAAGGAGTGGGGAAAATTGATGTGCCTATTAGTGTGTTGGAAAGCATTCCAGTCATTGGGGGCGAGAACGATTTGATGAAATCTTTGTCGCTTTTTCCAGGCATCAGTACTGGGCAAGAGGGGAGCAGTGGTTTGTTTATAAGAGGCGGAACACCCGATCAAAACCTCATTTTATTAGATGGTATTCCCGTTTATAATGCCAATCACTTGGGCGGATTCTTTAGTGTGTTCAATACCCATGCTTTGAACAATGTGGGCGTTTATAAAAGTAACATTCCTGCTCGCTATGGAGGACGACTTTCTTCAGTTATTGACATCACCATGCGAGAGGGAAACAATCAAGAATTCAAAGGACATTTTGGTATTGGCGCACTTACCTCAAAATTGGGTTTGGAAGGACCGATTAAAAAAGGGAAGTCCAGTTATTTGTTTACAGCAAGAACCTCTTATTTGGGCTTGGTGAATTTGTTTCAGAAAAAAGAAAATACTGAATTTTATCAAGACTATTGGCTATACGATGTAAATTTTAAAACCAATTTTAATCTAGAAAAAGGAAAATTATTTTTTAGTGTTTATACAGGAAATGATATTTTTTCTACTTATGAAGATGGAGGTAGTTACAGCGAAGATTTCAGAGGTAGAAAATATTTGGAAAGATATATTGTAAATAATAAACTTACTTGGGGAAATACAACAATATCAACTAGATATACACAAACACTTTCTCCAAACATCTTTGCAAAAGTATTATTAGGGTTTTCACAATATCGACTTAAAACAAAAGTAGATGGATTCTATGGAAACTATAGAATTGATACGATTGAACAACAGCTCTTATCAGAAGAGCTTACCAAAAACAATGACTTCATCTTTAGAACCGATTTGGACCATACTTTATCGAGTAATCATTTGCTGAAATATGGTGTTGGTTTGATATTTCATGATTTTGATATTTCAGCTGAAAAAACAATAAATGCTGTATCTGAAAATAGTAATGAATCTTATCAGTCTAGTGATTATTATTTTTACTTAGAAGATGAACTGGCTTATGGTAAGTTTTCAGCAAATATAGGATTGCGGTTTAGTGGCTTTATCGTTGATGGAAATCATTTTACCAAACTAGAACCAAGAATAGGGGTAGGCCTTGAGGTTAATGATAAAACACAACTCAATAGTTCGTTTAATACTTCTCGACAATATCTTCATTTATTAAGCCCCGATGGATTTGGTATTCCTACCGATGTTTGGTTGCCAGCTACACAAAATACACCACCCTCAGATGCTTTTCAAATAACGATTGGTGGAAACCATAAAATCAATAAAAATTGGAGTTTTGAAGTAGAGGGTTATTATAAAGAAATGAAAAATTTAATTATCAACAAACAAAATAATGATCCTAGAGAAGTTTTTACGCTAAACAATTGGCAAGATAAAATTGAAGTGGAAGGAGAGGGGACATCTTATGGTATTGAAGGGATGTTAAAAAAAGAACTTGGTAGAATGACAGGTTTTATCGGTTATACGCTATCGAAAACAGACAGACAGTTTGATAATATAAATTATGGAGAACGTTTTTTGTTTGATTATGACCGAAGACATGATGTGTCCATTGTCGCTCAATATAAGTTGTCAAAGCATTGGACTTGTTCTGCGAATTGGGTTTATCAAACTGGTCGTCCAGTAACGTTGCCAGTATCGGGGATTCCTAATGAGAATCAACCCAATTCTATTAGCACTGTTTTTGCAGGCCGCAACAATGCACGAATGCCTGCTTATCATCGATTAGATGTAGGATTGGAAAATACTAAAATAACCAAAAGGGGAAACACTCGCTTGTGGAAAACCTCTGTTTATAATGCTTACAATCGAATTAATCCATCCTATTTAAACATAAGAGACACAACGGTAATAGATAACGGTCAATATTTATATTCTTATAGAGATATAGACATCGTTGGATTGTTTTCAATAATACCTTCTGTTTCTTATGAATTAAAATTTTAAACAATGAAACACGTTTTATTATTGAGCTTCGTAATTCTTTGTTTTAGTTGTCAGCAAAGAAAGAATATTGATTTTGAGATACCGTTTGAAGGAGAAAAATTAGTGGTTTATTCTGTAATAGGAAACAATTTTGACTCTTATCTCAATGTTTATAGATCTGTTCCTGTCCTTATTGATTCACCGAGTGTTGCTTTGGAAGGAATTGAGGCAGTTATTTATGCAGACGGAGAAACCTTTATGACCATTCCATTTAATGAGAATATAGGGGAAGTATCAACTATTTTTGAGGAGGATAAAACCTACACTTTGGAAGTTAAGCACGAAGAGCTTTCTGTTTTATCAGAACCAATAGAAATACCACAGAAAATAGAAATAGATTCATTTACAGTTTCATTGAATGCAGATTCAAGTAGGGTTACTTATCGCATTTATTTTTATCCATCAGATCATTCATTAGAATATGTAGAGGCAAGAACAGATTTTTATTCAAATGGTCAAAAAATAAAACTTAGAACGGATGGTGATTTATTAATGGAAGAGCCAGATTCGCTAATGAACAATTTGGTGATTGCAAGTCGCTCTCAGGAAATTGATACTGGTGATGAAAACTTTCAACCAGTTACTATAGATAAAGTAGTTGCCAAATTATATCATTATTCTCCCGCAAGGAATATTTTTAGAGAATCTACAGTTGGTGGAGGACTATTAGGGGATGCAGACCCATATACAGAACCCACTCCGCCCATCAGCAACATCATAGATGGTTATGGTTATTTTAGTGCGGTTAATGTGGACAGTATTGTGATTGAGTGGTAAAAATATTAAAGTCTAAAATCTCACATTTAGTATCTAAAAACCTACCCCTTCAACTTCCCTTTCAAGTACTTCCCTGTATAAGATTTTTTGACCTTAGGCAAACCCTCAGGAACACCCTGATACAATAAATAACCGCCTTCATCTCCACCTTCGGGACCCAAGTCAACCAACCAATCGCCTGACTTAATGACTTCCATATTGTGCTCAATAACGACGACGGTATGTCCTTTTTCTACCAATGCATTTAAGGCTGTCAATAGTTTGTTGATGTCGTGAAAGTGGAGACCGGTTGTCGGTTCATCGAAGATAAAGAAGATGGGTTTGCCACCCGATCCTTTGCTTAAAAAAGAAGCCAGTTTGACCCTTTGTGCTTCTCCTCCACTGAGTGTGCTCGAAGATTGCCCCAATCGAATGTAGTCCAAACCAACATCTGAAAGTGCCTTTAACGGTTTGTAAATGTCCTTGTTTTTTTCAAAAAATTCTAGTGATTCTGCCACTGTCATTTCCAACACATCATTGATGGTTTTATTATTAATCTTAATGTCCAGTAATTCGTTTTTAAACCGTTGTCCATCACAGGTTTCACAGACCAAACGAACATCGGCAAGGAACTGCATTTCGATAACAACTTCGCCTTCACCCTTACAGGTTTCACACCTTCCCCCTTCTACATTAAAAGAAAAATGACTGGGTTTGTAGTTTCGTGCTTTGGATAATTTATGATTCGCATACAATTTACGAATGCCATCATACGCTTTGATATAAGTAACTGGATTGGAACGAGAAGAGCGACCCAAAGGATTTTGATCAATCAACTCAACCTGTTTGATACTTTTAAAATCGCCCTTGATTTCTTTGTGTTCGCCTGGAATAATGACCGTTTCGCCTACTGCTCTTTTCAGTGCAGGATACAAAATGCTTTTAATCAGTGTCGTTTTACCGCTTCCGCTTACACCAGAAACCACTGTTAAGGCATTGAGAGGAATCTTGACATCAATGTTTTTTAAATTGTGCTGATTTGCCCCAATAATTTCAATGCTGTTAATGACCTTACGTCTATTGTCTGGTAGCGCAATCTCCTTTTTACCATACAAATAATCCGCCGTTAAAGTCTTTGCTTTTTTGATGTCTTTACTCGGACCATTAAACAGCAATTCTCCACCCAAACGACCTGCTTCGGGACCAATATCAATCAATTGATCGGCAGCCCGAATGATGTCTTCTTCGTGTTCTACCACAATAACGGTATTGCCCAAATCCCTAAGTTGTCTCAATATTTTTATCAAACGCCCCGTATCTCTAGGATGCAAACCAATGCTGGGTTCATCTAAAATATACATAGAACTGGTCAGGTTGCTTCCTAAGGTTCTGGTCAAATTGATGCGTTGGGTTTCTCCACCACTCAAACTGCTCGACAGACGATTTAGGGTCAAATAGCTCAAGCCCACATCGAGCATAAAGTGGAGGCGATTGTTGACTTCTAATAAAATTCTTTTGGCAATTTTTTTCTCCGCAGCATTCAACTTTAGTTTGTTGATAAACACCACGCTTTCCTTAATCGGCATAATAATCAACTCGTTCAAGGTAACGCCATTGATTTTGACATATTGGCTGTCTTTGCGAATACGAGTTCCTTTGCAATCTGGGCAAATGGTTCGTCCTCTATAGCGAGACAACATAACCCGATATTGAATTTTATGTTTCTGAGATTCTATCTCCTCAAAGAATTCATTTAATCCATAAAAATAATCATTACCTGTCCAAAGAAGGTCATATTGCTCTTTAGTCAATTCATTAATAGGGCGATGAATGGGAAAGTCGAATTGAGCAGCTCGAGTTATAAGTTTATCTTTATACAGGGCACTCATTTTTTCGGTTTTCCAAGGAACAATGGCATCGTCATAAACCGACTTACTTCTATCGGGAATCACCAATTCAGTAGCGACTCCAATGGTTGTACCAAAGCCCTCACAGCGTTTACAAGCACCATAGGGATTGTTGAAATTAAAGAAGTTGGGCGTAGGTTCGGTAAACTCTATTCCATCCGCCTCAAAACGATTGGAAAAGGTTTTTTTCTTTCCATCTAAAATTTGGACCATACATTCTCCACCACTTTCGTAAAAAGCCGTTTGAACAGAATCAGCCGCTCGGTTTTGAGCAGACTCATCTCCTTGTTTTACCACCAAACGGTCAATCAATAAAAAAGCATCCTTTGGTTTTTTTTCAATTTTGGCGACATCGGCATCCTCAATGGAAACGACCTCTTTTTTAAACCAAAGCCTAGTAAAACCTTTTTGTAACAACAAATCCAACTCCTTAGCGACCGTTCTTTCTTCATTGATGTTTAAGGGAACGAGTAATAAAACTTTTGTGCCTTCATCAAGGGAAAATAGATGGTCAACCACATCAGAAACGCTGTCTTTTTTTACTTCCTTGCCAGAAACAGGCGAATATGTTTTACCAATACGACCATACAACAAACGTAAATAATCGTAAATTTCGGTAAGTGTTCCCACTGTAGAACGAGAAGATTTGGTGGCGACTTTCTGTTCAATGGCAATGGCTGGACAAATACCTTTGATGTAATCCAAATCTGGTTTTGCCATCCGACTCAAAAACTGTCGGGCATAAGAAGACAGACTTTCTACATATCGCCTTTGTCCTTCTGCAAAAAGGGTGTCGATGGTCAATGAGGACTTGCCCGAACCAGAAACACCCGTCACCACGACCAATTGTTTGCGAGGAATCGCTACGTCAATGTTTTTAAGATTGTGGGTGCGTGCCCCTTTTATAATAATGAATTTTTTTGGATCTAATTTATCCACAGAAGTTTTACTCAATTTTTTTCTTTTTTATAAAAACCAAACAAAGATACGAACAGCAAGTTCAATTTTTTTCGACAGAATTAACCTGACAGGTTTTCGAAAACCTGTCAGGTTAATTCTATCTGAAAAAATACCGTAACTTTGGTTAGTTTTTATTGAAAGAATAGATAATACAAAATGGAAGGATTTAACAAACCAATAATAGGAATAAGTACAGGTGATTTGAATGGCATTGGACTGGAAGTAGTCATAAAGACTTTTGAGGAAGAACGGATGTTTAACATCTGTACACCCATTTTATACGGATCATCAAGAGCCTTGTCTTATCATCGAAACGTTTATCAGAAAGAGGAATTTAAGTTCAACATCATCAATCGTACAGACAGAGCGAAAGAATCGGTGTTGAATGTATTAAATTGTTGGGAAGAATCGGTGAACATATCCTTGGGCATTCCCGATGAAAAACACGGGATTTATGCCTTAAAAGCCCTTGATGGTGTGGCGGGAGATATTGTCAAAGGAAACATAGATGCCATCATCACTGCACCAGTTAATAAGAAGCACATTAATGTGGTCGCACCAGGTTTTACGGGTCAAACGGAATTTTTTCAGGAAAAATTTGGTTGTAAAGATAGTTTGATGATGTTGGTAAGCGATACAATGCGTATGGGCTTGGTTACCAATCACGTTCCGATTAGAGAAGTATCGGATAAAATCACACCAGAACAAATAAGTTTAAAAGTTCGATTGATGAATGAATCTTTGAAGCGAGACTTTATGATTGATCGCCCTAAAATTGCAGTACTTGCCCTGAATCCACATGCAGGAGATGAAGGCATTATTGGAAGCGAAGACGATGATTTGGTTCGACCAACAGTTAAGCGAATAAGTAAAGAAGAAAACATTTTGGTTTTTGGTCCTTATGCAGCCGATGGATTTTTTGGTTCGGGAACTTATAGACAATTCGATGGTATTTTAGCGATGTACCACGATCAAGGATTGGTTCCTTTTAAGGCATTGTCCTTTGGTCAGGGAGTTAATTTTACTGCTGGTTTGCCCCATGTGAGAACTTCGCCCGATCACGGAACGGCTTATGACATTGCTGGAAAACTAATTGCAGACCACGAATCTTTTAGAACGGCTGTGTTTATGGCGGTAGACGTATTGAAAAACAGATTCAAATACGACGATATGCATGCCAATCCTTTGGAACGTACGAGTCATAAGAAAGTATACGATGATCGAAGAGGAAGGAATAGGTAATAAGTAAGTTCAAATTGCAGTGGTAAGTTGCAAATGTTTTATCTTAATAAATCGTAAATATAAAATGCAATGGCAACAGGATGGATAAACAGCTTACATGATAAATTAAAAAAACACTATTTTTGCTTATTCAATTAAATAACCAATCATACAATATGTAACTTGATGAATTTTTTCTGTCAAATACATAACCAAATAATTCACTAACCTTTGCTGAAGAGCAATCCCAACACTATTGTTATAATGTCTAATCAAACCAATACGACTCTTATCGAAGAACAAAAAAAAGCAATGACCCCAACAGAAAGAGAAGCGATTTTTAATAAAGAGTTTTTGCCCCATGCAGATGCTCTGTACAATTTTGCGTTTCACCTTACCTACAGTGAAGACGATGCCAATGATTTGGTACAGGACACTTTTATGAAGGCCTTTCGTTTTGTAGAATCTTATCATTTAGGAACTAATGCGAAAGCTTGGTTGTTTAAGATTCTGAAAAATGCTTTTATTAACAATTATCGTAAAAAGGCAAAAAGACCACATCAAGTTGATTTTGATGATATCATAAGTTATCAGGCTGGAAGCAGTAATCAATTTTTAGACCTTAGAGAAGAAGTTTTCCAAGGTATGTTGGGCGACGAAGTATCGCATGCTTTAGATGCATTGCCTGTAGATTTTAGAACAGTAGTAATTCTTTGTGATATTGAAGGCTTTACCTACGAAGAAATGTCAAAAATCATTGATATTCCTATTGGTACTGTACGATCAAGACTACACAGAGCAAGGAATATGTTGAAAGAAAGATTAATGAAATATGCCTCTGAAATGGGCTATGTTAAATAATAAATCTCACTACTAGACATTTAGACGCTAGATATGAGATATGAGATTTTTATGTTCAAGCAAATCGCTAAAAACCCTTGGGTTTTTTAGCAAAATTGAGTCTAGCGTCTCAAACCGAAACGTCGGACCGCTCATATCTTATGTCTAGTAGTTAAATAATAAATTAAAAAAACTAGACTTTAGACCATTGTTATTTTAAAACACTAAAATTTTAGAAATCTAATAGACTAGCATTATAATTAATAATCATGATAGGAAGAATTGAACACAACTGCAAAGAATGTGAAGGATACATTCAGCAGGTTTTAGATGGAGCGTGTAATGCGCAACAAGAAGATTATTTTGTCCAAGAAATAAATCAATGTCCGCGCTGTGCCGATAAACTCCAGCAAGAGCAAAGTTTTAGGGTTTTTCTACAAAACAAACTGCCTAAAAAAAGCTGTTCCAAAACGCTCCTTTCCAATATTGTGAATGGTATTCGCAATGAAGACAAAAACGTACGTACTTCTCATCTCTAAGGCTTCTTTTCTTAGAGAACCGTTTTATAAAGCCTATTCCATACTACCTTAATTTATGCCAGAGTCAAAATCGATTTTATTGGATTTTAGACAGTTGGCAAGGAGGATTTCTATTGTTGAAAATGAAGTCGATGGGTATCGTATGCTCTTAAAGGAACTGGATTTTAATAAAATTGCTCCTGTTGTGGGCATAACAGGTCCGCCTGGTGCTGGCAAAAGTACATTGGTTCATGCCCTGCTTTCTGTTTGGGTGAAACAAAACAAAAAGGTTGCAATCATTGCGGTAGATCCAACTTCGCCTTTTAATTTTGGTGCTTTATTGGGTGATCGAATTCGCCTGGCTCCCTTTTTTGAACATCCAAATGTGTTCATTCGGTCATTGGCTACTCGTGGTTCTCTTGGAGGACTGAGCCATAAAATCATTGAGATTGCCGATGTGGTCAAAACAGCAGGCTTTGATTATGTATTGGTAGAGACTGTTGGAGTGGGACAATCGGAAGTCGAAATTGCAGGGCTTGCCGATACTACTGTGGTAGCGATGGTTCCCGAAGCAGGCGATGAAATCCAAACGATGAAAGCGGGCTTAATGGAAATAGCCGATATCTTTGTAGTCAATAAATCTGACAGACCAAAAGCGACTACTTTTGTTCAAAACCTCAAAAAACTGGTTCACCAACGACCTGATAATGGGTGGTCTATTCCTGTAATTCCAACTGTCGCAACAACAGGCGAAGGTATTGAGGAACTTACCCAAACAATAGATCAACATCTCCAATCAAGTGTTTTTAGTAGTCGTAAACCCTATTTGCTGACCAGAAAAGCATTGCAATTGATTCAACAACATCGTTTGAAGGACGTAGATGAACATGCTCTTCATAGAGCAATCTTAAAAAGCTACCAACAAGACGAATTTAATTTATATGCTTTTGCAGAGCAGTGGTTTTGAATGATTTGCTTGTTTTAGCATTTAAATTTGATGAAGTGCTTTTGTTGAAGCAAAATAGATTTAATGTCATAAATACAGCACATCATAGCTCCAAATTTCTTCTTTCATTAAAATGCAACTATATTTGGTTGTATGAAAATAATCAACAAAAAATACCAGATTAATATTGTTTTCTTTTGTTTGTTGAGCTTTTCTACTTCATTAAAGGCACAACTGGCTCCTTTTTTTGATTGGGATGAAATAGAGGTGTACGATGAAAACGACGAACGCTATTTGTCTCCTTGGACAGGAGGAATGAACAACCCTCAGTTTTCACAAATAGATTGGAATGCAGATGGGTTGCAAGATTTGTTTGTTTTTGATCGTTCTGGACACAGTATGGCAGCATTCGTTTTTGATGCCGCAGAAGGATACGTTTTAGAAAACGAATATCTGACTCATTTTCCAAGACTCTTCGATTGGGTAATGATGGAAGATTTTAACAACGACAACCTGCCAGATATCTTTACCTATAATGTTGGTGGCTTTAAGGTGTATGAATCCTTTATAGAAAATGGAGAATGGCATTTTCAATTATATGCTGATAAACTGCGCTACAACGAAGACAAAAAAATATTCATCACTCGTATAGATATTCCAGCACTCAAAGACGTAGACCATGATGGGGATTTAGACATCCTCACTTTTGATTCTATAGGTGGTTTTCTGGAATGGTATGCAAACCGAGGTGTCGAATGGTATGGTAACAGCGATACCATGGTCTTTGAGTTGGCAACCGAATGTTGGGGCGAATTTGAAGAGTCATTCGACAGTCCTGTTTTGGAATTAGGTGTTGGCTGTGGCGGATTAAAAGCTGAAACAACCAGTGAACATTCAGGATCTACTTCGCTCTTATTAGACATTGACTATGACGGAGACGAAGATTTACTGTTGGGCGATGTGGCTTCTACTTACCTGAATTTACTTACCAATGGTGGTGATTCCAATGAAGCTATTGTTGTTTCTCAAGACACAATGTTCCCCAGCAATTCTGAACGAATAAATGTCTTTAATTTTCCAGCAGCTTATGCCATAGATTTTACCCAAGATGGCAACGATGATTTACTGGTTGCTTCCAATGATGCCCAAGCGAGTTTTAATAAAAATCACCTTTGGGCATATGAACGAATAGATACCCATTTTGTATTTAGAGAAAGTAATTTTTTGGTCAAACAGATGGTTGATGTGGGCAGCCGAGCTTTCCCCAAATTAGTTGATTACAACAACGATGGATTGCTTGATTTACTTATAGGGCGTCTATCGCTGTTTACACCATCGGATTCTGTTGCAACAGCAGGAATTACCCTGTTTACGAATACAGGAACAGCAGAAACACCTGTTTTTGAGTGGACAACAGACGATTTTTCCAATCTAAGTGAGTTGGGTCTAAATGGATTATATCCCGATTTTGCCGACTTAGACGGAGACGGAGATTTAGACATGATTGCAGGAGAGCGAACAGGCTTTTTACATTACTTTGAAAATGTAGGAGAGGGTGTAATGGATTTGCAAATTTCTATTCCACAAATGCTTACGTTGGGAGGTGCTAAGAATGTTGTTCCCAGTTTTTATGATGTGAATGAAGATGGTAAATTGGACCTGTTGATAGGAGAAGAGTTTGGGCGATTGTTTTATTTTATCAATACGAGTGATGAAACAGGTATTTCTTTTGAATTGGAAAATGATTTTTTTGGTGAAATTGATTTGAGAGACTCTTTGTTGCAAAGAGGAAACAGTGTACCATTAACCATTGGAGATGAAATATTGGTTGGGGCAATAGATGGAACCATCAAGCATTTTACCGAAATAAACGAAAACAGTATCAACCAAGAAGCTTGGAAGTTTGCCGATATTTTTATCAGTGGCATGACTGGTTTGACAGCAGGCGATCTAAACAACGATGGACATTTAGAACTCATTGCGGGAAATGCTAAGGGAGGACTGCATCTGTTGACACAAAACCCCGAATTTAATGGCATCATTTCAGTTCGTCCAAAACCGCTTCCGCTACAAGTTTTTCCAAATCCTGCAAGTGAATTTATAGAAGTTCGTACAGATGAAATGCCCAAAGAACTCATCTTATACAACACACTTGGACAACAATGGCATTTTACAAATACCAATAAAATATCAGTTAAAGAAATGCCTTCAGGCGTTTATTTCTTGAAAATTAATAATCGTTCGGCAAAAGTGCTGATCCAACATTAATGACTTCCACAACAGAAGGATAAGCATGGGGCAAATACAGCGACAAGTCAGAGGGATGAACCCAATGTATGGTTTCTATATCTTCTTCTATTTGTGGTATTGGTTCTGGACGGCCTTTACATTTCATTAAATACCAGAACGTTTCTTTGAGAACACGCTTTCCTTTTTTGGTTGTAAAAATGTGAAGAGAAGCTTTTTGGTTAAACGGATAAAGTTCTGTAACCAATTCCAATTGTGTAACTCCCGTTTCTTCACTAACTTCTCTAAGAGCCGTTTCTTTTATGCTCTCTCCTTTCTCCATATGTCCCTTTGGCAAATCCCATTTGCCCCTACGATAAATCAGTAATAATTCCCCAGCCTCATTAATGACCAGTCCACCTCCTGCTGTTCTTTTTTCACACAATTCCTTTAATTCCTTTTTTACTTTCTTTAGTTTATCTGCATAAAAAACAATGGGCGTATTTGTATGAAATTGATCCGTCTCTAATTTTTTTAGGGTCTTTTTCATCGCAGACAATTTTTTGAATTGCAGCGAGTCGTATTGGGCAATCAAGTTTTCCAATATTTCTTCTTTCGATAAAATGATGTGAACATTGTTTAAATGAAGTTGCATACTATTAGAAATCAATTCAGAAACATCGTTGTTTTGTTGGAGCGCTGTTAACGCATGAATGGTATCCCAATCCTTATCGCTTTCTGCAAAGTGAATTTCATCGCCAAAATCAGCATCCTCCATTTCATCGTCTTCAGCAAAAGTTATTCTTCTTTCCGCAGAATTGGATTCAATTTTGGTCCAATAAGAATTGGCATCATCAGAAGAATATTCTTCGGGATTTTCTGCTTCAGGATCTTCGTTAAAAGCAAGCTCTAGTTCTCCATTTGTTTCATTTTCTTCTGGTAAAACAGCAGTAGTAGAAAAGTCAATAGGTGTTAAACAGCTTTCTTTAAAGTTTGCCAAAACGGTTTCCCAAGCAGATTCAAAGTATTGATAAACTCCGTCCCAATTATTTCCAGCTTGCCATCCATAATGGTTCAACTCTACCAATGTTTTATTATTAGAGACTGCTTGAAATTGTAAAACGACCCAATTTTGTGCACCCGATTTTCTGAGTTCTGGAAAAGATGGTGGAACGTTCCACGAAAAACTCAACATTTCATTTGGTAAAAAAGAAAGAACTTTACAGCCTTCACTTCCCTTGCTTCCCATTGGAGCGTCCTTTGAAAAATAGAGTTCAAAAGAACCGCCCACCTCTAGTTTGATATTGTTTTTTTCGCAAAAGAAAGAAGCAATGCCCTTAGAAGTAGTCCAACGTTGCCATGTATCAGAAAGAGTGGTTGTGACTACGACCGATTTGAAAAGTTTTTTGTGTGCTAAAAAATGAGGCATAATTGATTTACTAATGATATTTAATTTTGATTATAATGCTGGACATTGGTGATCCGATATTTTTGTTCAAGTACTTATACCAAAACGTTGAATCGCTCACATCTACTGTCCAACATTTGACGTAATAAAAAGATAAGGTCAGTTTTGAGAATGTTGTTGGTATTACATCTATTTTGACAGGTTACTAATTCTCAAATAAAGCTGTTTGTTTTGGCTACCCGCCTAAAGTTGCCGAACTGCTTCGTTGCATGTACCCCTCGGCTCCGCTCGGGGTACGACCAGTCCGAACCCCGAGCGGAGCCGAGGGGTGGTTTTAAAAAATAATCAGCAACTTTAGACGGGTAGCCTTCGTTTTCAATTCTAATAAAGTAATTATTTATCAAATGTAATGCTTAAAAAAGTAAAAACGAAAAAGCGATGGTAAAGACAAAGAAAATTATAATCAAAAAGAAATAGAAAGCGCTAAAAATACTTTGCTTTAATAACGTTTTTAAAACCTTCTGTTTATATACTTTTCGGAAAGCAAAAAATAAATAAATGCCTGATGTGAGTAAAATAGAAGGCAAGATTATTTCCCAATGGTCAAGTCCAAAAATAATTAAGCACAGGGATAAAACCAAATAAATAAAGGCGTGAAAATGCAAAGAGAAAACGAGATGTTCCAAAAATAAAAACTCTTTTCTTTTTCTGAAAAATAAAATCCATATTAAAAAAGCGACGATGGGTTGTAAAAATAAGACCACTAAAGACAATTGATTGATAAAATAATTGAACAGTCTTTCACCTTTGGATTGAACAAGTTTTACCAATTGCTCAATTAAATTGATACCGAATTTTTCAAAATCTTCGGGGGACTTACCATGTTCTGCTACCAATATTTCCAGCGAATCAATGGCTTGCTTTTCGGTCATGGTTTCCATCTTCAAAATAAGCCGCCCTATTTTGGTAACATCAATAGTTGTATCAGCTAATTGAATCGTTGCCCAGTGTTTTCTTTCGTTTAGGAATCAGTGAATAATAAGTTACCGATTTGGAGATAAATATTTTTGATTCATTATAGGCATTTTTCAAGGTAAT
>ENA-ORXT01003115-ORXT01003115.1-marine-metagenome-genome-assembly--contig:-NODE-3115-length-18738-cov-7.940571_pt1 | contig 18738 bp, 10 predicted proteins | sample MGYA00237868_ERZ511482 | MGnify/ENA metagenome assembly ERZ511482 | reverse complement strand
CTGCCGGACAGCATACGAAAGGGGCAACGCCTGACCGGTATGACGTCCGGTCAAAGCTCCATGCCCCTGGCCGGTTCCCTGTTCGACTTCCGGCAGTGGGGAAAGAGCCGTGCCTGGGTCAGCAATCTGATGCCCCACGTAGGTGCTATTGCCGATGACCTCTGCTTCATCAAAACGATGCACACCGAGGCGATCAATCACGACCCGGCCATCACCTTCTTCCAAACCGGGAGCCAGCAGGCGGGTCGGCCAAGCATCGGCTCGTGGATGAGCTACGGTCTGGGGAGTAACAATGACAATATGCCGGCCTTCACCGTCCTGCTGAGCCGGGGAGCCCAACGGCCACAGCCGATCTATTCCCGGCTTTGGGGCAACGGCTTTCTGCCTTCGTTGCACCAGGGCGTACAGTTTCGCAGCGGCAAAGATCCCGTGCTCTACTTGCGCGACCCGAAGGGCATCGACGGTAACGCCCGCCGCAAGTTTCTTGACGAACTGGCGAAACTGAACGAGCTGAGGCTGCAAGATTTTGGCGACCCGGAAATCCAGAGCCGCATCAGTCAGTACGAAATGGCCTACCGTATGCAAACCTCCGTCCCGGAAGTGATGGACCTGAGCGGAGAACCGGACGAAATCTTCGGGCTCTACGGCGAAGCCGCCCGCAAGCCCGGCACCTACGCCGCCAACTGCCTGCTGGCCCGCCGCCTGGCCGAGCGCGACGTGAAGTTCATTCAGCTCTACCACCTTGGGTGGGACCAGCACGTCGACCTCCCCCGCGAGATCGCCAGCCAGTGCCGGGATACCGACCAGGCCTCCGCCGCCCTGGTCACCGACCTCAAGCGCCGGGGATTGCTGGAAGACACCCTCGTGATCTGGGGCGGAGAGTTCGGTCGTACCAACTTCAGTCAGGGCACGCTTACATCTACCAACTATGGCCGTGACCACCATCCCCGCTGCTTCACGATCTGGATGGCCGGCGCAGGCGTAAAACCCGGTATCAGCTACGGAGAGACGGATGAGTTCGGGTACAATATCATCAAAGACCCGGTGCACGTACACGATTTTCAGGCTACCCTACTCCACCTGGCCGGCGTGGACCACGAGCGGCTGACGTTCAAGCACCAGGGGCGGCGGTACCGGTTGACGGATGTGCATGGGGAGGTAGTGAAGGATATTCTTGCCTGATGCCGCCCGCCGAGACATTCCCGGGGCTTGCAGTACGGAGCTTGTACTGACAGGCAGATAGTTTACAATCCAGGTTTAATCCATTTCTTTACCCGTCAAACTAAGGAACACGTTATCGGCTCCTCGTTGAGCGCGAATTTTGTAGTCTGAATTAAGACTGGCGCGGCTTTTGCGAGGCATAATGATCCGGGTGTACACGAAATCAGTAATTTGCTCAGCCTTTTCGTTGTATAGGGCAAGTTTACCATCAACATTCCGTGCGGCCGTAAAGTAAGAGCGGCTGGATTTAATATCGTGCAATAACTCACCATCTAAAATTTTCCCTTCGTAGCTGTACGTGTGATAACCCAGTGGCACTCGCTCATTGTCGGGGTTTGGAACGGGTACAAAAAGGACTCCCTGAGGGCCAAGTAGAACCCGGCCCGGGGAAGGCCCCAAAATCACTTTGCCCAGGGTATTCGCAATAAAAATACTATTGGTTTCGGCATCCCACAGTTTGAAGTTGAAGAGTGAAATTTGCTTGATCTTCCGGTATTTCTGTGGTATGATCTCTACAAATTCAGGATTCAACACTCCGGTCTTACCATCCGTCGTCACCCTCGCGTAGTTGTTACCGGACATTTCTATATTATCGTAGATAAACGGAATGGCCACGTTCAGATCTTGATCTATCAAACCCATTTTACCTTCTTTTGAGGCAATCAGGAATGGACCGATGTTGCTGTTCAGGTAGGCGTACTCGAACGGTAAGATAACTTTGCCTCGCTCGTCGATGATGCCGAACATTCCCTCAATCTTGGCGATGTAATGGTCATTATACCACTGACCGGGATAATAATCATACCGAGGAGATTGTAGAATAGCTCCGGAAGTGTCCACTAGGCCGAATTTACCTTCGGGATTCTCGTAGGCATATATTTCGTCGTGAATTTTATTAAACGATTTATGTTCGAGGGGCAGGAGGATATTACCCTGGCGATCAATTAACCCGTAAAGGCCGTTCTTTTTAGCAATTAATGCACTGGTTTCAGCCTGATAAGCCATCGTACGAAGTTCGTTGTATTCAAACGCTAAGACAGTTTCGTTGCGGCGGTTGATGACTCCAAATACACCATCTTTCTTAGCGATCATAAAATCGTTGAAACTTTTAGGCAGGTATTCGTAGATCAATGGAATCACCGTTTTGCTGCCATTGTAGAAACCATAACGGCCCCGGGTACTCATTTGAGTAGCAGTGGCGGGATGGTAGTCCGGGTCAAACTCCATTTGGCTCGGAGCGAGCGGCTCTTCGGCTACTTCTTCCGACACCAATTCTTCCACCTGAGCGGAGGATAAACCGGCGCACAGGAGGGCCAGGAATAAAATAATTATACGCATGATCAGCGGATGTTTTATAAGGTAAATCAGGTTTTAACAATGGTCCGTTGCGGTTTGAGCGACTTTTCAGTTAAAGTCGGGTGAGTTTTTATCTTGTAGTTCTCACACAAACAGGACTATGACTCACCCTACGAAGGTTGGAACCCTCGCTACCTCAATATTACAAAACCAAGCGGAACTAACCGCTTGGCAGCGTAAATTTCTACTTCACCTTTTCCAACTTTGGCTCGGTATGGAAGGTCGTCACAACTTCATCAACATGGCTCGTTACGGGGATTTTGCGGAGAGTACTTACCGCAATAATTTCGCCAAGCCGGTGAGCTTTCTAGACATTAACCTACAACTGGTGAAAGATAACTTGAGCAGAAATCGCACTTTGAATTTTGACCCCAGCTTTCTGCCCAAGAGTGGAAAATGTACGGATGGTGTTGATTGGTTTTGGAGTGGCTGCGCCGGAGAAGCAAAACGTGGATTGGAGTTTAGTGGTCTGGCAGCCGTCGACCTGGAAGATAAAACTGCCTTGCATGTCTTGGCGGTACAGACGGTCGAAAGAGACAGTGGCGAATCGTTATTGGACTATTACGGAAGCATCATTACGCTCAATGCAAATAAGCTGCTGGAAGTGTCGAAGTACGTAGCCGCCGATGCCTACTTCTCACGTAAACCATTTGTAGATCAGCTAGTTAATAGTGGGTTTGAGTTGGTCAGTAGGTTACGGACTGATGCTCATTTGCGTTATTTGTATACCGGGCCGAAGGAAAAACGAAGCGGTGCTCCACGTAAATATGAAGGACGCGTGAATCCTCACCAGCTTAGGCCGGATGTCTTTACGCCTTGTTGCCAGGCAGACGATGGATCTTGGATCGGCTATACCGCTGTGGTGAACATCAAAGCATGGAAGCGTCCGGCGCGTGTAGTCATCGTTCACGACCTGGACGAGAACGGACAAATTACCGGCCACCGTATTTATGTGTCTACCGATCTAAGTCTCGACGGTGGTGAGCTGCTGCACATTTATCAGTGCCGCTTTCAGCAAGAGTTCCTTTATCGTGATGCGAAACAAGAACTGGGGTTGGAGCACTGTCAGGCTTACTCCTGGCAGAAAATTGACTTCCATCTCAACGTTTCACTTACCACAGGTTCGCTCGCTAAGGTGGCCCATCATTTACAGGATCAGACGCAGCGAACTCGACCATTCTCAATCGCCGATATCAAGACGCAGTACCGCAACGAGTATCAGGCCATCAGAATATTATCGCTGTGTCGAATCGACCTACACCATCCATTAATCCTCAAACTATGGCCAGACATCAAGAACCATGGGCTACGCAGGGCTTAAATTCGCAACGGACCATTGTTTTAAATAAAGGTGAAATTACCCGCTAATGTTTCATTGATCCCTTTCCCCCCAAAAATCCGATCCTCTACGGGATGAACTTCAAAGGTATGACGAACAACGTTTGGCGTTGCTTGACAACAAACGAAAAAGCCCTCAACCAGCAACTGCCGGTAGAGGGTTTTTCGTAGAAGCGCTAAATCTTTAAAGCTTAACCAGCTTAGTGCTAACCGAGTAGCCGTCTTCCGCAACTACCCGAACAACAAATACACCAGGCGTAAGACCGGCGACATTGAGGATGGTTGACCCATTGCTGCCTTCCAAAGCTTGTTCAATGATAACGCGGCCGCTTATTTCGCTAAGGCGAACTGTTACGGCACGATCGTCAACATTAAGGACATCGTCGGTGATAGTTTTGCAGCATGTCACCAAATCCCAACTCACCGTCAATTCTTCGTTCTTGACCGGGTTGGTTGAAGCCACCAATTCCGGAGCAGAAGTAAGCCGTTGGGACAGACGGGCACTAAAGCTGTCATCAGACCATGCCCTATTCCGTTGCCGCCGCAGTTGGCTCGAACCCGCCAGATGAAGGACGTACCTTTTGAAAAACCGCTTACTTATTGACTGGTTCCGCTTACGTTGCTGCTGTAGACCGACTGGCCGTTGTCAGATATTTCCAGGTCGTAGTTGCCGGCACCGCTTACACTGTTTCAGCGGGACGTTTGCTCGAGTCCACCTTTGCGGCTGCTGTTACTCAGGCCAGTTGGAGCAGCACATCCCGTTGGTGGCTTAAATTGCAGTTACTTGCCGTAGCGCAGTCACCGTCGGCGCAGTCTATCCGGCCGTCTCCGTCATCAATACCGTTGTTACAGATTTCGGGCGTGGGTGTTAAGCCGCCGCCACAGCTGCTGCTAAGCAGACTGGGGCGTGAGGCGTTGATGGCGGCAATCATACGTGATTTCCGGCCAATGGTAAATAGGTTCATACAACCATCGTTGGGGTAATCCATGTAATTCTGAAACATGTCGGGTTGGTCACCACTGCCGCTGTCACGGCTAATGGGAACGGGATAAGTACACAGGCTCCACCGGTTTAATTCGGGCCGCCGGCAAGGGGAGGTTATCGCCGACAAAATCTCTGCCACCACAACCGGTATCACCCCATATGTGACGTAAGTTGAGGTAATGGCCTACCTCGTGGGTAGCGGTACGCCCGAGATTAAACGGCGCGGTGAACGTAAGGGTAGTACCGAAGTAACGGTGATCAACGACAACACCGTCAGTACCGGGGCTACCACCGGGGAACTGGGCGTAGCCCAGAATGCCTCCGCCGATTTTACACACCCACATATTCATGGTGCTTTGGGGCGTAACGATCAAGGAGCCGTAACGGGCTTGTCTAACCGAATTATTGGTTCCGAAGCCCCGCTTTTTTCTATTGGAAACGCGAATGACGTCGATGAGGCAAAATTCAATCTCGGTATCTGCCGCAACGCCGGAGAAAATACTCGGGGTGTTATTGCGGTCAGCGTTGGCACGACGAAAATCGTCTTTGAGGACGTCGATCTGACTGTTTATCTGCGCGTCGGAATGTTTTCGGCCGAAGAAGTATAGACTATGCGAATGATGATGGGGATCGTCGCTATTCCGCTCCAGACTTCCTTATCTTCAAAAAAGTTTTCGGTGAAACGTTCCAGTTTTTCAAGGTGAAGCTGACGGTTTGGATCGGACTGGATTTGTTGTTCCAAAACTTCCATCGAAACACAGTTGCGCTGGGCGAAGCCGGTAGAAGCGAGTACTAGTTAGAGAACGAAGAGGAGTACTTTTCTGGTCATAATCAAAAAGCAATGATTGGTGAAGTGAAAGCTTATGGGGAGATAGATTCCCTTTCGTTCGGTAAATATACTCAAGTGCAGTTTATGTACTTATTCAAGTCCTCAATTAAGTAATAAAACTATTAGTTTAAGGGCATATATAAAATAACGTTTGGAGATATTATTTAATGCCGCTCTCCCTTACATCCCCGGCAACACCATAACCGCATTCTGCATCATCCGGCTGGGGCCGCGCCAAAACATCCGGTAATGGGGGTTATCCATAAAGTAAACGATCTTACCCTGCCCAAAGGGACGAACGCCGGCCCAAGTCTTGCCCGCCAAGGCATCCAGGTTGGACCGTGCGGCGTAACCGGCGGCTAACAGATCATCAGCATCAGAGGCGTAGCGCCCCACGCTCTGGAGCTTACCGTTAGGCGTAAGGGCGTGGTTGCCGAATTTGAGGGTGTAAACTTCGGACTTGACCCCGTAGGCCAGTGGATGCGTGACGTCAACGGTAGCGTTGAGCGCGGAGCCGGGAATGCGTTGCTTGCCGAAGAAGTCGGTCCTTTCGTCGTAGTTGAGGACCGCGGCGAGGGAGTCTTCAGCAACTTCGGGTTTGCTTATTTTTTGCGTTTTCAGGAAACCGCTTCCGGCGGTGAAAAATTCGGCGCTGGAACCTATTGCGATCAGGGTGCCGCCGCCATTGAGCCAGGTGCGGAGTTGGCGTTGCTCGTCCTGGCCGAAGACTTTACCGAGGTCGCGGGCTTCGGGGAGGATCAGGACGTCGTAGTCGTTGAGGTCGGCCAGGCCGTAGCGGGAGCCGAACTTCGGGATGGCCGTTTGCATCAGCGAGGAGGCGCGGATTCGATCTACGGGCAACTCCGTCTCGTAGTCGAACAGGAAGTAGAGTTGGCCGCTCGTATAGGTATTGAAGGGCGGCTCAACGAGCAGGGCCGCGCGGGGCTGCCTGATGGGAAAATTGCGCGTACTGGCCAGGTCTTGTCCCGACCGCATCCGACCGGTGGTGAAGCGGTGGACTTCGATGGCTTCGTCGCGCGCCAAACCACCCATGAAGGACTCAAAATCGGGCTGCAGATCGGGGTTACGGCCAACAAGGACGATGAGACTTCCGGCAGCGTAGTCGGTTCCGTCGTCGGAGGTAAAAGGTGTCAGGGCGGAGCGGACGCGGTAACCGGCGGCCCAGAGTTTGGCCAAAGCCTTTGGCGCGCGGCGCTGCTCCCAGGGGATCACGAAGGCGTACGGCCGCCCCACCCCCTTGCGGATCAAGGCACCTTTGGCGTTAACTTCCGTCACCGGCTCCGTATCGACTATAATCGGACTGGTGACGCTGTACGCCTCCAGGTTGTAGGCCAGGGGCGCCGACCAGGTCGACATATCGTACATCACGCTGTCCTCGATCTGGAGATCCTGGCTAAGAATTGAATTGACGAAAAGGTGGCGGGGTTGCTCGGTGCCGATGATGAGGCTTCCGGCGGGGAAACGGTGCTTACCTTTCTTGCCGTTGCGGAAGCTGGTGCTCGGGGCGGAGACGGGCGCCGTCGTTCGCTCTACCTCGACGCCGTTTAGCAGCAGCATTTTAAGCATATCCTCGAAGAACTCCGAACCGTCGTTTTCGATCATGTAGGCCGTAGCCGGTGACTTTGAGCTTAGCGGATTCCAGGCTTCGACGCTGTAGTTGATCAGGGCGCGGCGGTTGCGGGCGGCGGCTTTTACCTGGGCTACGCTGGTGGTGTAGTGGTCATAGACACGCTGGCGGAGGGTGAGCACGAAACCGTCTTCGGTCTCCACGGCGCGGTGGGCACCGATACCGCCTTGCTCGGTCAGCATCCCGATGGCTCCCATCACGGAAGGATAACTGGAACCGTAGCTGGGGTAGTAAAAATCAAAGCGGTCGCGGGTGAAGTAGCTCAGGCCCTTTTTGTTGAACTCGGTGATGTTGGCGCGGCCAAAGGTGTCGGCCCAGCCTTCGTACGCGTCGGGCAGCAGCAGGTTGCGGGGCGTGGTGCCGGGTACGGTGAAGTAGTTGGCGTCGTAGCCCTGCTCGTGGTAGTCGGTATGCACCTGCGGCATCCACTTTTGGTAAGCGGCGGTGTGGCCCCGGCTTTCGGGGTGGACGCCCCACACCCAGTCGCGGTTAAGGTCGAACCAGTAGTGATTGGTACGGCCGTTGGGCCAGGGGGCGTAATGCTCGAGGTCGCGGGGCTCCTGGCCGCCGGTGTTGCGGGCGACGGAGTTGGCCCAGTAGACGTAGCGGTCGCGGCCGTCGGGGTTGATGCAGATGAAGAGAAGATTAACCGTTTTGCCGAGGGCTTCGAGCAGGGCCGGATCGGTGGTGGTCGCCAGTTCCCAGGCGAACTGCATGGCGGCTTCGGTCGAGCTCGCTTCGTTGCCGTGGATGTTGTAGCTGTAGCTGTTAACAACCGGGTGGCGGGTGAGGTCCACAGCTCCGCTACCCTCCTCCGCATCCTGCGTGCGCGCCCCCAAAAGTGACTGCTGCGTACTACGGATGTTGTCGATATTCGCCACGTTTTCGGCGGTACTTATCGTCAACAAAAGCAAGGGGCGCTGCTCGTAAGTTTCGCCGTACTGCTCGATGTTGACGCGGTCGCTGCCGGCGGCCAGCATCCGAAAATATTCGACCGAACGGGCATACTCGGTAAAGCGTTCGCCAAGACGATAGCCCAGGTAGACCCGGGGCGACGGAAGGTCAGCCCGCTCCCCTTCCGTCAGGGGCAGCTTCTCATATAAGTCGGTCTGTGCCTGAGCGGATACAACAAAAAGAAAAAGCTGGAGGAGTAAAACGTATCGCATTGTATCTTTTTTTGCCGCGAACGCAGGATGCGAAGGAAGCTGGTTAGTGAGCAAAGAATGCACCTTGTAAGAATTATGCAGGAAAGCTGCGGTTCGGCTTTTTGTATGAGAACATTAAGAAGGATTTATGTGGTGCCATAAACCAAGAGCGGGGAAACGAAGAGGGGTTTTATACGGGACAAGATATTGTGTTCGCCCAGTTCCCGGTAGGATTCGTAGCAATAATGTTGGGCTTCGGGGAAAATCCGCGGGCCGACGTCCGGAGAGACTTACCTTTGGAGGGAATTATTACCCATGCGTTTCCTTCTTGCTTTTTTGTTGCTGTTTACGGTTTTTCATCCGGCTGGCGCCCAGACGTCGCTGTTCGACGCCCTCCACGAACGGGGCGATTCGGTTGTCGTTCGCATCGATACCGACTGGGATCAACTGATGAAGAAAAAAACAGAAAAAAAGTACCGACCGGTGACCGTGCGCATCACCGGGCTGGATACGCTGCTCACCATTTCCGGTAAAATCCGGACCCGCGGCAACGTGCGCCTGAACGTATGCAGTAACCCCTCTCTCAAGATCAAACTGGCTAAGGACGAACTGGAGGTCGCCGGTTTCAGCAGGCTCAACGACCTGAAGTTTGTCCTGCAATGCAGCAACAACGCCATCGGCGAGAATTATCTTGTCTTGGAAAAACTGACATACGACTTGCACGCAATCTACAGCCGGCACCACCACCGGGTGTTGCCCGTGACCGTGCTGCCGGAGCAAAAGGACGGCCTGGAGATTCGCGCTTTTATGCTTGAAGACGAAGAACAACTCTCAGAGCGGTACCAGGGCACTATTCTCGAAAGCAAACGGGCCAGTACGCGGGGCATACAACGCCGGGCGTACCTGAATATGTGCCTGTTCAACTACATGATCCTCAACACCGACTGGCACGTTTTCAATTTGCACAACGTGGAGTTTGTCAAGCCTGACGAAGGTAAGGAACTCATTCCCCTACCCTACGACTTTGACTATTCCGGATTCGTCAACACCAGCTACGCGATCCCCCGCCCGGAGTTGGGCATTACCTCCGTACACATCCCGCTTTTTCTGGGTAAGCACGTCACGCGGGCGGAGATCATGACCGCGGCCAAGCAGTTTCTGGCGTTACGTCCGGTCGCCCTGGCCTTTCTCGATAACCACCCCGACATTCTGGAACGAGACCGCAAGCGATTGCGGAAACGGTTAGAAAAGTTTTACGAAGTGATCGGCTCGGAGAAGAAATTGATGCGGCTGATCCGGTGATTTTTTGAACCGCGGTAACCCGGGCGGTGTATACCGCCGCAAAGATAAAGTCTTGTTAAGGCGCTCACCCCCGACAACGCTTTACCGTCCCGTATCGTCTTTACTCCCGACTACAACGCCCTAATAAGGCGCACCCGCCAAATGAAAATATTTCTATCCACCTGCCTGATGTTCTTATCCGTTCTTGTTGCCGCTCAGTCGGTGACGGGCCGGGTGACCAATGAGTTTAACGAACCGGTTCCCTACGCCAACGTGCTGGTGCAGGAGCTCGGTACCGGCACCATTACCGACGACGAGGGCCGTTACGTACTTAACCTGGTGACGGAGGGCAATTACCGCCTTCTCTTCTCCAGCCTGGGGTACAATACGCAGAAGGAGAACGTCATCGTTACCCTTGAGGAGTTGACGCTGAACGTAACTCTCGCCACCTCCGACGTACTGCTCCGGGAAATTACCGTCAACGCCAGCAAGCGCGATCCCGCCTACGAGATCATCCGGAAGGTAGTGGAGCGCAAGAAACAAAACCTCACCGCCGCCGAGTCGTACCGCACCAAAGTATACGTCAAGGCGGTAGAAGAGGTGGAGCGCAACGAGCGCAATAAAAAGAAGAAAAAGCAAGAAGCGGTAGAAGTTCCTGAAGCGACCGATATCGGCGGCGCTCCGGACCCTTTCGCGGAAGAAGAGAAGAAACGGCGGGAACTGATCGGCCGGCTCAATTTTCTGGAAATGGAAGTGCTGCTCAATTTCCAACAACCCCGCCGGTACAAAGAGGAACGCAACGCCTACCAGGCTTACGGCAATACCCGGGGGTTGTTCGTGCCCCGCTTCGGAGAATCTGATTTCAACTTCTACCGCAACATTGTGCACCTCACCGGCATCTCTGACGCGCCGGTCATCTCGCCCCTGAGTACGACGGGCATCCTTTCCTACAAATTCAAACTCGAGAGCACCGACCTGGAGGGCGATCAGATCGTGTACAAAATCCGGGTGCAACCCCGCAAACGTGGCAACAGCACCTGTGCGGGCTACCTTTGGATCAATGAGGATACCTACACCATCAACCGGCTCGACCTCACCTTCAGCAAGTACCCACTAAAGTTTTTCGATGCTTTTCGCCTGCAGCAAGAGTACGTCCGCCACGCCGATTCCCTCTGGACGGTGGGCAAGCAGACCTTCCTTTACGTTGCCAAACAGGGCAAGAAAGCTACCTTCCGGGGCCGCACGACGCTGAGCTATTCCGACTACGAGCACAATTACGCTTTTCCTTCCAAATTCTTTGGCAACGAAGTGGCCGTCACTACCCGCGAGGCATACAAGCGCGACAGCAGCTACTGGGAAAGCAGCCGGACCGTTTCCCTGAGCGCGGAAGAGCAGCAGGTGATCGAGATCCGCGACAGCATCAAGGCGGTCGTGGAAAGCGATGCGTACCAGGACAGTCTTCAGGAGCGCTACAATAAGATCACGCCGCTGGAGCTGGTTTGGGACGGCGTCGGTTTCCGGAACAATAAAAAGAAGAGCCACCTGTACGTCGGCTCCATCCCCGAACTGATCGGTTTTTCCGTGGTGGGGGGCTGGGAGGTCAACCCGTACGTATCTTACAACCGGCGGTACGAGAACGGCAAACGACTCAACGTTTCCGGCTCGATAGGCTACGGCTTTTTAAATCAGAACGTGACGGGAAATTTCAGCGCCTGGCACCGCTATGATCCATTCAAGCTGGCCGATTTCTCCATCAGCGGTGGGCGAAGTTTTGAATCCATCTTCCCCAACGATGCGTTTTTGAACCAGTTGCGCGCGTCGAATTACGTACTCAAGGAGGCCGTTCGGGGTGGCCACCACATCGAGCTTTTCAACGGTTTCTTCCTGAACGTACGGGCCGAGTACAGCCGTTTTAAACCCATCACCGGTTTCAAAACCAGTGAGCTGTTCACCGGCCTGGTGGAAGACGAAGAGACTCCCCGGCAGTTTGCGGCCTACGAGGCCCTGATCACAAACACATCCGTTTCCTACACCCCGGGGCTGAAGTACATGCGTGAGCCGGATCGTAAAGTGCGTCTGGGCAGCAGGTGGCCAACCTTCACGCTGTTGCACCGCAGGGGCTGGAAAGGGCCGCTTTCCAGTGACGTCAGCTTCGACTACCTCCAGGCATCGGTAACGCAAAATCTTCGCTTCGGCATTCTCGGCAACTCCAACTACAGCCTGAAAGCGGGTCGCTTCGTCAATACCGAGGACCTGCGCTTTATCGACATCAAGCGTTTCCGGGAGTCGGATCCCATCCTGCTATCCGACCCCACCACAACCTTTAACGCGCTGGATACCTCACTGACGACAACTAACCCTTTTCTTGAGTTTCACCACATCCACCACTTCAACGGGGCCCTGATCAACAATATTCCGCTGCTGAAAAAAACACGCTTAAAGACGATCGCGGGGGTCGGGGCATTGTGGATGCCCGCGGAGAAATTCCGCTACCAGGAAGTATTCGTCGGCATCGAGCGGGTGTTCAAACTGGGAGCCCGGAGGAGACTCCGCGTAGGCACCTACGCCGTACTGGGCGACGACAACAATGGCCGGGCCAACACGCAGTTCAAGATCAGCTTCGACGTGATCGATCTCTGGAAGCGCGACTGGAGCTTTTAGCGTTAGCTATGCTTCGCTACGCCGTGCTTCTTTTGGCGCGGACGCCGGATGCAGTATTTGGTTGAAGCACAAGGTTGACGCTCGGTCACTTCAGTTTCAGACGCCCTACCCGGTCGCCAACCGTGACGTCAATCATCTCTTTTTCCAGCCCGGCATAATCGGCGGCCGTGACGCTGCGCACAAAGCGCCCCTCCCGCAGCAGGTGAATCTCATCGCAAGTGGCGCTGAGCGTGGAGAAAATATGGCTGGAGATCAGCACCGTCTTCCCCAGCCGCTTCAGCTCATGGATTACCTCGGTGATGATGATGTTGCTCTGGATATCGACGCCGTTGAAGGGTTCGTCGAGAATGAATACCTCGTTTTCCTGGAGCAGGACGCCGAGCAGGGCCAGCTTTTTCTTCATGCCCGTGGAGTAGTTTTCGGCGTATTCCTCCAGCGGCAGTTCGAAGATGTTGCGGGCGTCAACGTCTTCCACTATGAGGTGACGGGCCTGGGTGAGCAGGCGGAGGTATTCCCGGCCGGTCATCTTGGGCAGGAAGAAGTTATTGGTTTGCAGAAAGCCGAGGCGGTGGCTTAGCTGTTGTTCGGGGGCCAGCACCTCGCCACCGTGGATCACCAAGCCAGCCAGGCAGCGGAAGAGGGTCGTCTTACCCGCCCCGTTTTCGCCGATGATGCCGTAGACTCCACCTGAAGTAAAAGCGGCTGTGATGCCTTTGAGTACTTCCTTGCTGCCGTAGGACTTCGTAAGTTTTGTTAGCTGAATCATGAAGCAGTTTTAAGTCAAATTATCGGGATCCCGGAGGGATCATTTCAGGAACGGGTGGAGCGCAAAGCGCGTAACCCGTCGAGCATCGCAAAGCGATGTCAGGGTAAAACCAACAGTAACCGCCCCAAAGCCCGCCGGTAAAAAAAGGGAATCACCCCTAGTAGCAAAGGAGGTAAAATCATCCCCGCCCCCATCAGAAAAGAATGCTGGAGATCGACCTCCTCCGGGTAGTTCGCGAATTTGGCAGTGATCATCAAAATGAGATAAAGCTGGATGAGTAAGTGGGCCAAAAAAACAATCATCCAGCGTTCCGGAAAGAAAAAGAGCACGGCTGCAAGAAAGGGCAAGCTGAGTAAAAGCAGTTGCGAGCACCCCAGCATCAGTTTTCGGTGCAGAAATCCGCGCGGCGTGAAGGCGTGGACCCAGACGTAGAACCCGGGCTCCGGCTTCCCGTAATAGCTCATTGCCACCAGCCCGGGAATGCTGGTGCTGAAAACGGACAATTCGAAGTTACCGACCTGCAGCCCCATCGTCAGCAAAAAAGCAGCGACCAGTAATAACGGCCAGCTTTTCCGAAAGCCTGTAGCGAACTCCCACGGCCGCTGCGAGAAGGGGGTGGGAAAGGCGCGCGCCTGAAAAGCATTGATCGGTAGAAATACCAGTACCCCTCCAACCAGACCCTGCACCAGCGCCAGCGCCCAAAAATCCTTCAGCAGTAAGACGAGCACGAACGGGAGGGTAAACACCGCATTTTCCCATAGGCGAATACGCTGGTATTCCTGCGGGGTGAACTGGATGCGCAGGAAGTCGTTGCGCGTACTTTCACTAAGCCTTGCCGCCAGCGATACACCAAACAAAGCAATTGCGTAGGCGGCGTAGTCGGTACGTTCAAGCAGTAATAAGCAGAGCCCAATGAACAGTACCGGGCCGAACACGTACGCTACCCACGGGCGTACGCCGTTGGCGTGCAGATGACGTTCAAGGATGGTTCGTTGCAGGAGGAAGTAGTGCTTCATTGTTGGGGGCAAAGGTATTGTTTGCTGGCCGGACCTTTTATTCTCCGGGCACAACCGACTAAGCCCCCCACCCCAACTATCTACGCCGGTACGAAACTCATCCTGGCCAGAGATTGATGCGCTTGCGGCATCGCCAAAAATAAGTACCCAAAATCAATACTGCTCCACTTATCAAGAGCACTGGGCTAGAAATGATTTGGCAAAACCGATAACCGAAAGGTGCGGTCTCAGACCACCAACAACCCGTAGGCACGCACCAAATCCATCTCTTCCAAACCCCAAAAACCTTCCAGCTTCTCATCAAAAGCAGCTTCGTAGTCGGCCCGAAACTCTGCCAGTGTTCGCGGCTTCTCCTCCCGGTCGCCACAGATTTTAAGCTGCTTCACCAGCCACTGGCCCCGGTCGTTGGGCAGGAAAAAGTTGTCCGTATCCCGCCGGTCATAGAGAACCACTTCCACCAGTCCGTCGGATGCTTTCCGGAGTTGTGGTTCTCCGCCCACCCACATAACGCGGGCGTTGGGCCGGGCCAGCCGGTCTTCTTCGTGATGTAGGCAATCGGCAATATAATTCGGCGCAATGTTGGTCTGCGGAACGCGGAAATCGAACCACGCACTCAGCGGATGATCGAAGCACATACCGTGCATATAGTTGATCAACGATTTCTTGAGGCCGTAACTGAATTTGCCATGGTCGATCCCCGTATCGTCGGTAAAATCCACGTCGTTATTGGCAAAGGTAATCTCGTTATAGTGGGGCGTAATTCCGTAGCGGTCGGGGTCCAGGCCGATGGGGCTGTGCGCCGTCAGGGCAAACTGATGCCAAAAGCCGGACTGGATCGTCCCCAGTTCAAAAAGCTGACGCACCATTTCCAGGCTATCGATGGTTTCCTGCTCGGTTTGCGTCGGGTAGCCGTACATCAGGTAGCTGTGTACCATGATGCCGGCATCGGTGAAGGCATTCGTGACGCGGGCAACTTGTTCAACGGTCACGCCTTTCTTGATCAGGTCGAGCAGCCGATCGGAGGCTACTTCGAGGCCTCCGGAAACGGCGATGCACCCACTGGCCTGCAGCAATCGGCAGAGGTCGGCCGTGAAACTTTTCTCGAAGCGGATGTTGGTCCACCAGGTGAGGCGGAGGTTGCGGCGGATGATCTCCAGGGCGAGATCGCGCATCAGGGCGGGCGGGGCGGCTTCGTCGACGAAGTGGAAGCCTGTTTCACCGGTTTGGGCGATGAGTTCTTCCATACGGTCCACCAGCATCGTGTGCTGCACGGGTTGGTAGTTGCCGATGTAGTCGAGGCTCACATCGCAAAACGTGCATTTGCCCCAGTAGCAGCCGTGGGCCATGGTGAGTTTGTTCCAGCGGCCGTCGCTCCAAAGGCTGTGCATCGGGTTGGCGATTTCGATGACGGAGACGTAACGGTCGAGCGGCAGACCGGAGTAGTCGGGGGTGCCGACCTCACTTTGGCGGTAATCCCTCTGGAGGGCGAAGTCGTTGTAAATCACCGCGTCGTTTTCGAGGTGAAAGGTGCGTTTAAGTAAGGGTTTTCGGGGCGGGGACGCGGGTGCGGAGGAAGCGGTAAGGCAATGATCGTACAGGAGCTCGAGCGGAAGCTCTCCGTCGTCAAGGGTGATGTAGTCGAAGAACTCGAACACGCGTGTGTCGGTCACGCTGCGAAGTTCCGTATTGGCGAAGCCGCCTCCCATCGCTATTTTGATGTGCGGGTAGCCGGCCTTCAGATGGCGGGCGCAACGGAAAGCGGAGTAGAGGTTGCCGGGGAACGGAACGCTCAGGCAGACTAAAGAATAATCAATATGTGATTGACGATATTCGATTTTTGATCCTGCTGCCGCAGCCTTCGAATGCTCGATCGTCGATTTAGCTACCGCACCCGTGCTAAATCCCGCAAGTTTTTTGTCCAGTAGTTCGAGCGTAATCGTGTCGATGTAGGTAGGTAGGGCCTGGAGCTTGGCGTACAGCTCGTCGAAAGAGTTGGCGGAGCGGCCGAGGCGTTCGGCGTAGCGGCTGAAGCCGAAGTCGGGATCGAGGGTTTCGACGATGAAGTCGGAGAGGTCTTCGAGGTAGAGGGTGGCGAGGTGCTTGGCTTTGTCCTGGTGGCCCATATTACCGAAGGCGTAGTCGAGTTCGGCGAGCTGGTCGAAGCGGCCGGCCATGGGCAGTAAGTTTTCGCCGGCGATCTGGCGGGCGAGGGTCGGTTGCTTTCCCTGAAGAAAGGCGACAACGGGTTCGACCGAGGCCAGGTACTCTTCGCGCAGCGCAAAAATGCGGTTGGCATTGCTCGTTAGTTCTCCCCCCTGCACCCGCGGCCGCGCCATCTCGAATACCTCCCGCATGCGGTGCTCCGTAAAAAGTTCCAGAATTACCTCGATGCCCAGGTCCATCTGCTCCGCCGGTATGTTTTTTGTGTTAAGAAAACCCTTCAGGTAGGCCGTTGCCGGGTACGGGGTATTCAGCTGGGTGAAAGGGGGCGTGATGAGGAGGAGACGGGAAATGAGCTGCTGTTTCTGCAAAGATATACTTCCTTGCGAGGATTCGGATGACACGTTTGCCGATTGTTACCCTTATAGTCGTTACTGTATACATCGAAAGTGTGCGTACGCAAACGTTTAAACGATAAGGTCATAAACTGGGTTTTCGGTGCTTACTCCCTGACAAATAAAGCGGTAGATTTCTATGAATAATACCTTGATCCGTTAGCAGGCCCCGATTCTTCGATCGAAGCGTCGGGGCCATTTTCGTAAATCTGATTTGTTAACGGCGGGAATGAAGATTGGTTTATTGCGGGTACCTGACTCCACTTTTAGTTTCAACGTTCAACTTGTCAATACAAGCAGGAGTTTCATCACTGTAAAATAACCTGTTTCACTCCCTCTTTATCCCCGTTGATCCAACGCAGCAGGTAGGTCCCTCCGGCCAGCCCGCTGAGGTTGACCCGTTCTTTTCGGCTGGAGATCTTTATACGGCGCAATAGTTTTCCCGTAAGGTCGAACAGGTGAACCTCCCCCTGCGCGTGGGGAAACTCCAGCGTTACCGGTCCGGAGGTCGGGTTGGGAAACACTTTGAACTTCAGGTCATCTCCGGCCAACAGTTGCTTACTTACTTCTTGCTCCTTCGGTACAGCGTCGCAGGGCGATGTTTCACTAAATCCCGTGATAACCCGGACCAGCAGGTCATTCAACTTTTCCACTTCGTAGGCTTCGGTCGTCGGGGCCAGGTGACTACCGCCGATGCCGCTGTCATCGGTCAGGAATACGTACGTGCCGTTGGTGGCCAGAGCGATGCTGCGCAGCAGGTACTCCCCGTCTTTGGTCATACCCGAACAGACTACGGGAACGACGCGAATGCCCCGGGCGGCGGCGGCAATGGTCATCTTGTGGAGACGGTTGCGCGAAACTGCATCCTGGTGCGGCGGCGCGTCGAGGACAAGGAATAGCAGTCGGGATACGGCGTTCTCCCGCCAGTCGAGTTGGCCGACGGCCGTTTCCAGCGCTGCGTCCACGGCTTCGGGGTGGTCGCCACCGCCAGCGGGATTTTGCTTACCGCAGTAAGCTACGGTGGTATCGGAGGAGGAGGAAAAATTCTGGTGCCTGGTTACGTAAGCGTCGGTACTGTCGCGGTAAAAAACGGCTGCGGTACGCAAGTCGGCGGCGATGAGTGCTGTTTTCACGCGCCGGATCACATCGGTCAGTTCGGCGTTGAGGTACCGCATCTCGTCGTCCATACTGCTGGTAGCGTCAATGACGAAGGCGATGTCCACCGCGGCGGAACGGGCGCAGGCAAGGGGGAGTTCAAACTGGTTGAGGCCGTCTTTAAACTCGACGGCGGCAGGGAGCGGATAGCGCTTACCTTCGTGGTGCGCGAACAGGTTTAATTTTTCACTCCTCTGGGCCTTTGAATCGTTCATTCCGGACCAGAGTTCGGCGCGGCCACGGTTGTCGGTTCGGGAAGTCCATTCGATATCGCTACCATTCTGCAGCGTCACCTCGACGTTTGTCGCCGGACGACCTCCGGGATACGTAAGCTGAACGGCGTAGCGATGATCGGGATAGAGGCCCCATAAGTCCCGGAATTCGGCCAGGTCTTCCTGGCTGATGTCTTCCCACAAATTCCATTTACCGAAGTCATTATTTTCTCCGGCGGTCAGCTGTCCGGCCGGCAGACCGTTAACGGGTGAAGACCCTATGGAAAACGATGAAAACGCGCTTATTTCCTCCCGGCCCGGAGCGGACCTTTTCACCACGTCACGAGAACTCATCGTGGTAGCGGATCCGGTCATATCTGCCTTTCTCGACAAGCCGTAACCGGTGACCACTACCTCCTCGAGTGCCGCAGTGGAGGCTTCCAGGATGATCACCAGGTTGCTTTCCTTATTTACTCGGACTCGGGCAGGGACGAAGCCAACGTAGCTTACCTCCAACTCAACATCTTTGGAAGAAACCATCAGCGTAAAGCATCCATCGAAGTCGGTCAC
>ENA-ORXT01003114-ORXT01003114.1-marine-metagenome-genome-assembly--contig:-NODE-3114-length-18744-cov-3.864735_pt1 | contig 18744 bp, 14 predicted proteins | sample MGYA00237868_ERZ511482 | MGnify/ENA metagenome assembly ERZ511482 | reverse complement strand
TTTTAGCTGCTGGATCCAATTGTTCATACGCAATCATGGCAGTCACTAAATGACCTGGATCCCACCAAGCAAAGGTGGTGGTTGCACACCAAAGTAGACCTAAACAAAGGGAGAGTATTTTTTTCATTGTTTTATATTGAGAAAAAGAAGTCAGAGGTCAGATCGAAAAATAAATTTTTCTGTCAGAAGTCAGATGTGTGACGTGGACTGTTCAAAATTTAAAAATAAGTTCCCCCAGTTTTTGAAAATTATTACATCAAAAAAAAATTTCGAAGAATTAAATGATGTAGTAATTCTAAACAAGAACAAGGTCTAAAAAAAAACTTAAAAGCCAAGTAAACAAAGGCTTCTGTTTATAAAGAGCTTTGTTTCTTTAAAGTACAAATGATGTAGTGAATAACCAAAATAAGCTACATCATTTTTAAATACTAAAGTAGGCGGAAGTCTTTTTTATAATTAAAAGTTGGGGGAAGTTTTTTTCAAAAATCCCCACATTTTGAACAGTCCATGTCGGAGCTACGCTCCTTTATGAACCTCCAAAACGGCATTCCTATAGACGGTGTCGGGGCTACGCCCCTGTTATTTCCGCCAAAAAAAATATGGGGGGTATCAATAGACTTTGAAAGTATCCCTTGGCATTGCCCTTCTTTTGACTATTTACTTAACTATCCACTATTTGTTGTTTATTGACCTGCATTAAGTTATCATACAAGGTCTTGTACTGGTCGATTGTATCCGTCAATAAAAATTGCTTTATAGGTGTTGTTTCCCAGTCTCCTGCAAGTGCAGCTTCCATTGCTTTTATTAAAGCTACTTCTGAAAAATTCTCCATTTTTATAAACTGTCCAGATACGACTTCTTTCAAAGCTGCTTGGTCGGAAGATATCAAGGGTACGCCCAAAGCAATACACTCAGCTGCTGCAAAACAAAAACCTTCACTATAAGAAGGAATTACTACGCAATCAGATTGGACTAAAGTCTGCTTTAGTTGCTCAAATGATAACTCATGTTTAATAATAATAGCCTCTTTTAGTGCAGACTCATTAATTGCCTTTAAGATTTTGTCTAAAAAAGGCTTGGGTACTTTAGGGATGATCAATTGGAGCCGCATATTTGGATACTTGCTACAAATTTCTTGAGCCGCAGGAATTAGTAAATCTAATCCTTTAGAAATCCCTAATCTACCAAAATAAGTAAATATAAATTTATCTGAATCGGTAGTACGTGCTATTTTTTTAACTTTAAAATCTTGATAATCCAAACCATTATATATAGTTGTTACCCGTTCTTTAGATACCCCGGCTTTTACTAAATTGTTAGAAGTGCTATGAGAAACGCCTATAAATTTGTCGAAAGGTAGTTTTAATAAAAATTGCTCAAATAGATAATGTCCCCATTGGCCAATTTTCCCCATATCAGGTAGCTCAAACCAGAGTTGGTCCCAAACTTCATGAAAGGTAACAATTACTTTTTTTCTAAAGAGTTTTCCAGCAAAAAAAGCAGGAATGGCTGCATTATAGGACGTAGTATGTATGAAATCGCCTTTAGAAATATGTCTAATTAAGTAAAAAAAGCCTAAGAAAGTGAAAATATAGCGGCTTCTGACAGGAATTCTTATAATAGTGATGTTTCCATCTTGTTCTTTAAGTGGAGAATTTGGGTAGGGACGAGCGGTAATTATCGTGATTTTATGATTTTCTTGCGCTAAATTATCAATTAAGTTTTTGAATAAAGTCTCTACACCTCCTATATTAGGATAGTAATATTCTAGGAAAAATAGAATTTTCATGATTTAGTGTATCGTTTTGATTTCCTTCGTGATTTAGAATGGCTTTTTTTATTCTTATATTTACTACTTTTGCTACTTCTATTGTTTTGGCTATTGTCTGCACTCTTATTGCTACTTTTTGCAATATCATTGCTTTTGTTTGCACTATTATTTCCATTAATTGTAGCAATTTTATTGTCTGGGATGTTGTTTTTAGTTGTATTATTATTGCTGTTATTGACAATATTATTGCCAGTAGCTGAAGAAGTTTGTAAGAGTGTATTCTCTAAAGCAATTCTTCTGACTAAAGTCGTTAATTTATCTTCAATCCTATTTACAGCAGCAGATAAGTAAAACACCATTAAAAATAATAAGGCAAGAGCCGCAAAAATAATAGCGTTGATGTGGTCTTTAAATCCCAGACTTCTTGCAATAAAATTGGGAACTGTGTCTGGAAGCAAAGCTAAGAGCAGCACGCCAAACCAGAAAGCAATCCATATAATAGTGTTTCTTGGGCTATATTTGCCATTCCTATACTGTTTAAATGTTCTTATGATAAAATAAGAAGCAATTATAGGACCTAACCACTGATAGACTTCTAATTGCAAATGCATAAGCAAGGAAATATTAAACTATTAAATAAAAGGACTTAAGTAGTGTAGCAGAATTGCTTGATGGTTAGATTGTTTGATGGTTGTCTATAAGACGTTGACAATCAGCAATCAAATCATCAAGCAATCAAGCAATCTAACCATTAAACAATTCTGCTCTATTACTTATATTCCATAGTATACTTGTTTAAATCCATTTTGATTCTTTGCGAGCGTACATTTTAAGTTAAACTCTTAAATATCATTGCTATTGAAACCTTTTGAGAAAAATACTATACTATAGAATAGTTTTAATGTTGAGAATCATAAACCACAAAATTTCACTGAAACCTATGTATGAACAATTGAGTAAATACGCACTTCGTGTATTTAGTTTTTTTTGGATGTTTATTGTTTTTCTTGATTATTGGTATTACCACCAAGGCGCTACATATCCAAGTATTAAACATTTTCAATACTTAGATTTAGTAAGTGTGCTTGTATTAGTAGGGGTTGGAAGTTATTTAATGTTACATAAGTTTTCTAGTATAGAGAAGCCCTTTTTATTAGCAAATGGTTTAGGCGTTTTATTATTATTTGTTTTAATAAGTACCATAATTCTATTAATGCATATTCCTAAATTGGAGCTACCTTTCACTATAACTAGTTCAGATGCTTTTATTTTGCTGGGGAAAACATTAATAGTGCTTGGTATTACTTATCTTATCGTCACTTGTTGTTATGTAATGGGGAATTTCGTTTTTGAGCAACTTTTTTCTGTGCAACTGTCAAAATTAGAATCTACAATTTTGCAAATTGCACTAGGTATACTCTGCTTAAATATTATATTATTTATATTAGGTAGTCTTAACTTACTTAAACCAATAGTGATAGCTCCGTTGTTAATAGGTAGTTTGCTTCTGTTTAGAAAAGCAACTTGGGCGTTTTTTAAGTATACTCTGTTGCAACCAATCCAAGTTAAAGATAAACTCAATTGGATTGGCTTTGGAAGTTTAATGGTCATTCTTACATTTATCAGCCTAACTTTCCTTCAAAATAACAGACCTTTTCCTTATGGTTTTGATGCCTTGGCTATTTATCTAAACCTACCTAAATTAATTAGTGAGCAAAATGGATTAATTACTGGGTTTTCTCCATATTATTGGTCTTTATTTGTCTCTTTAGGCTTTATTTTGTTTGACAGCTTACCCATAGTGATAAGTTTATCTGTACTAGGAGGAATTCTTTCTGGATTTACCATTTATGCGATTTGTTATAAATGGTTAGATAGGAATTATTCTTTATTAACAGTAGCGCTATTTTTCTCTTTGCCTCTAGTAAATCATCAATCCTACCGGGATGTTAAAACAGATTTAGGTTTGTTGTTTTTTATGCTAGTTGTTGTTTTGGTACTCTTGAATTATTTACTTTTCATCTATCCCGAAAAGCTTAAACCACAACAAATTGTTAAACGAGTTAGAAATAAAAGGTCTAAAAAAGTAGCTTCAAAAAAAACAGTAAAACCTGCTGTGGTCCAAGAAGAAACCTATAGTTGGTTAAGTACTAAAATATCAAAAGAAAAGGAATACCTTCTTTTATTAGGACTACTTTCTGGGATGGTATTAGGAATAAAATTAACTGGACTTATTTTGATTTTTTCTATCATTGGCATATTTACCTATATAAAAACAGGTACAGTAGGATTCTTAAGTAGTGTAACCCTATTTCTTTTTATAATATTAATGGGAGGTTTGGATATAGCCTCTGGTCTAAGACCCTATCATTTTAGTGCTTCTATTTTTATGTGGGCAACTCTTTTAATTGGAACAATAGGATTAGGCTATCTATGGATGCAACAACGGAAGCCCCTTTTAGAAGTTGTCAAAAATATTATGCTCTACGTGGCGATGGTCGTTGTAATATATTTACCCTGGCCAATTAAAAATTTTGCAGAAACGGGTCAAATTTCAATCTCAACCTTAATAGAAGGAAAAACTACGGGCGTATCCAAAAATATATTTAAGTACTTAGAGAATGCAAAGAATAATACTTCTAACAAATGAAATTAGATAAAATAAAATTTATTTATCGCATCTTAATACTTGTATTTATTGGATTAGTATATACACCAGTTGGTGGAAATGCTCAAAATACAGATGCGAGCCAAGAATTAGGAGGAGAAGTAAATGTTGATGCTGCTAAACACGAAGAGATTCATCGTTATATGGGTTATGAACGGCTATTACCCAAATATGTATCTTTACCTTACGATGTTAATATGAATGTTAATGTTCAAGGCTCTTTTATTGATATAGGATATTTATTATTGATGTTTTTGCCTATTATTTTACTTTTTGGGATTAAAGATAAAAGGATATTGGTAGTTATGATGCTATTCTTATTACTTTTTTTACTCTTTAGTATAACAACGGGGTATTCCGCTTTTAATAAAATTTCTGTTGCCGAAGTTCCTGCAAACATCAAAGAACAGTTAATAACAAATTCTTTTTCAACTGCACCATTTGTTTATCTAAAACTAAAAATTACTCAATTATTTACAGCCATATATTTGCCAATAGATACCTTACTCAAACCAATTTCTGGGGAAGGGGACTATATTACTTTACCTATAGTTTATCTGTTATTTATAGGCTTATTTTTCTTGATAGAGAAAAGTTTTAAGTTCTCCAGTGTCTCCAAGCAGGGGCTTACTTATTTTGCACTCTTATATGGTTTCTTATGGTTAATATTAGGTGCTGGAATTGTTTGGTATGGCATTTTATTTATTGCTTTGGGCTTGAGTTTACTATCTATTTATCTCTTTAAAGCAAAATACCGTACAAAATGGTTAACGACTTCATTTCTGACATTTTCTTCTGTGTGGCTTCTTTTTGCCTTTGTAAATAGATTCTCCAATTATTATTATCCTAATAGTTCCAATGAAGCTAAAGGTGCTATAATGGATGCTTCTTTGATTTATGGAACTGAAAAGATGAACAAAGCACAATTGATGGATATTTTATTTCCACACTATGCAACTGCTTTAAAAGAAATTAACAATGATCCTACAGGTTTAGTCTATCGAATAGGTACTAACTTTCAATATTTTATAGACAACAATAACGAACGAGTACTTGAAGACAATCAACTTGGTTTTTTTAATCAAATTTCTAGGTTGTTTCCAGAAAAAGAAAAATTTGTAGAGGGATTAAAAAGTAATAATTTCAAATATATCTTAGTGGATTTAAACACAGCCACTATAGATCAGACTCCAGATAAGTCATTAACGAATAAATACGAAAAATTGCTTTCTTTTATGCAAGACAATAAAAACATCCAGTTAATTGCTACCGACAGAGTCGTTAAAAATGGAAAAATAGAAAAAACAGGAACTTTTGCTGCTTTTAAAATAATTTAATCTTATATTTGTACCAAAAAGCATACTTTCTTATAAAGTAGGTTCTCCTCAAAAACGGATGACTTTCTCTTTTCGTATTTAATCGATTTTAAGTATATAAAATTTAATTTATTTGTACCTCATTTTTGGTACAATTTTATCTATAACATTTATAGTAATCGTATATTATTTATTTATTTATTAAATCGATTCCATGGACAAAAGAGATATTTACATTGTTATTCCTGCCAAAGATGAAGCTACTCGCATAGGTTTAGTTTTAAAAAAGATTAATAAAGAAGGATATAGTAATATAGTCGTCGTAAATGATGGAAGCTCTGATAATACAGCACAAGTAGCGGAGTCTTTAGGAGCTATAGTTATCACACATTTAGTCAATCTGGGACCTGGTGCAGCCACTCAAACAGGAATGGATTATGCTAAGCGCAATGGTGCAAAAGCTGTTGTAACCTTAGATGCTGACAATCAACATTGTCCAACAGATATCAAAAGACTAATAGCTGAATTGGAGCGAGAAGATGTAGATGTAGTGATAGGTAGTAGATTTTTGAATAAAGACAATGATGTACCTAGAATAAGGATTTTTCTTAATAAAACTGGCAATTACATTACAGCCTTCTTTACAGGCTTATTGGTAACAGATAGCCAATCTGGTTTTAAAGCGATGAGCATAGATTTTGTTAAGAAATCTAAAATTAGTTTAAGTGGGTTTGAATTTTGCACGGAGATTATTAGCATCATTAAACGAGAAAAAGTAGGATTTTCTGAAATACCTATTAAAGTTATTTATACGAAAGAGAGCATGGAGAAAGGACAAAGCTTTGGGAATGGGTTTAAGATGGTGGGGACTTTTATTCGGCATTTTTTGTAGACTCCTTCATTCTGCATACCCCGAAGGCGAATATAAGCGGCTCAATGTGTTTTAGGTGGAATGACTCCTCTTGCTAAATCAAAAATAGTGAAAATGATGCAGAAATAGATTCGCAAATTTAGCGCAATCTATTCCTACACCACTTCTATTTCTCCTATTTTTCTAGTTTTTGTAACCTAGATTGAAGTTCTTTATTTTCTTCTTTTAATTCAATTAAATGTAACCATAGTTCTTCTATTTGGCGCAATAAAGTAGCGTCCATTTTTGCAACATCAATCCCTTCTGTAGCCACCTCATCAGCAGAAGGAACATTTGGAAGATGTTGGTTTTCTTCGATAAAACGAGCCACCTCTTCAATTTCTTTTAAATCATAATTCTTGTCAAAAATCTGACCAACTAGCCGAGTTCCGTATAGACACTTTAGCTAACTCGGTTATTATACCTCCTTGTACAAAAAGTTTATAACTGCCAGCTACATCTATATCTGTATCACTAGCACCAATGATAACTTTTCCGTCGCTATAACGAATAGCTCCATTAGCATCATGCTCAACAAATAAAGAGCTACCTGAAGGGGTAACGGTTGTACTTCCATCACCAAAACAATATTTAGCATTAGAAATGGTTGCTCCAGTAGTGTGCAAAGCTACATCAGCAATCAATTGTGTTGAAGAAGAACTGGTGGATGTATAAATAACAGTTCCATTTTTTTTATAACTAATTGCTGTTCCTGTTCGTTCTACTCTCAGTTTATCTCCAATACTATAAGTACCAAAATTACCTTTATTTGAACCATTTTCAAATACAGTTAGTGTTCCTCCTATCCTCAGATAAATAGCATAGTTAATAGTATTATAATGATTATTTGTACTAGTAGTACTGAATCCCCACATTCTATTAGTATTTGTTGTTTGAGCAGTCATCTCTATCCACCCATCTGCATTAGCTGGCAAAACCTGTTCAGAAGCAGCTCCTGCATTACCCCAAGCTGTACTTGCTGTCTTTGTTATACTGTTTCCTGATATATTTGCACCTATGCCATTAATCCATGTTATATCGCCTTCCTGTTTACTACCAGGTACAGTACCAGCACAATTACACCCATCCGATTGAATAACATCATTAGTAGTATCTGCATCTCCGTCATCACATGATGTGCCTGGCTCCATCGGAAAATTGGCATCATTATCATTACAATCTTGAGCTGCACAAACTCCATCCTCATCTACATCTGTATCACAAGTAGCAGAAAAAGAAGCTACTGCATTAGAAATGGTTGCTCCATTAGTATACAACGCTACATCAGCAATTAGTTGTCCTGAAGAAGAAGCTGTTGAAGTATAAAAAACAGTTCCATTTTTTTTATAACTAATCGTTGTTCCTGTTCGTTCCACTCTTAGTTTATCTCCAATACTATAAGTCCCAAAAGTACCTTTATTTGAACCATTTTCATATACTCTTAGTGCTCCATTTATTGCAGGAAATAAAGCATAATTAATACTGGTATAAGAATTATTTGTGTTAGTTGCACTTAACCCAAACATTCTATATGTATTTATTTCCTGAGCGATCATCTCTATCCATCCATCTGTATTAGCTGGCAAAACCTGTTCAGAGGCAGCTCCTGCATTACCCCAGGCTGCACCTGCTGTCTTTGTTATATTGCTTCCTGATATATTTACCCCTACGCCATCTATCCATACAATATCATAAGCTTGTGCTTTGATGTGGATATTGTTTAGGCCACTAAAAGCCATGAGTAGTAAAAAATATTTAATAAAAAAAGATGCATTCATTGTGAAAAATTTAGAAACCTCACCTATAGTAGGTGAAAAATTATGAAAATTGAAAAATAAAAGAGGTTTGATCAATTAGTTATGTTAATTATATAACAGTCTTTAAAAGAGTACCGCTCTATTCACTAAGAAAACAGCCTTACTCAATTATTCTTTCAAAAGATAGATAGATTCAAAGACTATAGTCGTTTTGGAAAGTTGATGTTATTTCCTTTTTTAATTCTGCAAAAGTAAATGGTACTGCTTTTACAAGCTATAGTATGATTGTTTAGCAACACAATTACTATTAGTTGTCACCGCTTTGGAACTAAAATAAATAAATGAACCTTTTTAATTGACAGTTTTCCTTCCAATTCTATTTTTTACAAAATTTTTCATTTAACAAGGCAAAATTTATCAGTCAACGTCAAACTCTACTCCAAATGGAGTGAATGTGTGCTTATACTAGATAATCGTAACTGCCAATTTTAATTGATTGGTTCAATATTTACTAGGAATTTGCCAATTAAAATTGGTGATTGTATTTCTATAAATTTAATCGTTCAGAATAAAGTAGTTTTATAAGAAAACACTTAACTGCGAAATGAGAGAAAGAATATAAAAAAAAACTCATACATAAGAACCTTTCCGAAATGCTCTCGTATTATAAGACCGTACTATTACTATAGTATAGTGTTTATTATTATTTAATAAATAGTGTTCAAATAGTCTTTGTAGACGTAAAAGTTAAGCACCCAGGGTATATTAATTTTAAAAAGAATGATATTATTTAAAATAAAAAATAATTATTTTTTATTGAATAATTTTCTTCTTTCAAATTATCCTTTGCGACTTTTCGTTGGCGAAGCCGTTGATTAAAGCCAACCAAAACATTAAGAACCACCATACATTTTCTAGTAGTATTCCAATCATTATTATTAATTGGAATGGGCTCCAAGATACCTTAGAATGTATAGCCTCTGTTCAAAAATTATTCTTTCCTCATTTCAAAATTTATTTGGTAGATAATCATTCTTCTGATGAAAGTGCAAGCATCTTAAAAGCGTGTTTTGAATCAGATGCAAGTATTACTTTGATTTTTAATCAAGAAAATTTGGGTTTTACAAGAGCAAACAATGAAGTGTTCAAATTGATACTTCAAGAAGAAGAATTACCTCCCTACATTGCTTTACTCAACAATGATACCATAGTAGACCCCAATTGGCTCACTAGTTTAGTAAAGACTGCTCAACAGAAGGAAGCGGACATAGTCTCCAGTAAAATGATAGACTATTATGAACGAACGAAAATGGATAATGCAGGACATTTAATGTTGAACACAGGAGAAATTCTACCAATAGGACATGGGGCAGATATCGAACAATATAACAATATATTTGAGAATATGGGGGCTTGTGCAGGTGCCTGTTTATATTCGACTAGTATGCTGCAAGAAATAGGCATCTTTGATGAATATTTTACCACAGGGTATGAGGATGCAGAATTGGGAGCAAGAGCAAGTATCGCAGGCTATAAATGTATTTTTGAACCTGCTGCTATTGTTTACCATAAGATGGGACAATCCATTAAAAAGGTATTCAATTATCAATATGCAGTAGATATTCAAAAGAAAGTACTATACACTTTATTAAAACTAACGCCTACATCGACTTTATTCTTTAACCTTCCTTTTATTTTGTTGCGTTATACAGTTATTATCTTAATGCAGTTGGTTTTTTGGAGACCCAGATACCTGGAAATTATAATACAATCTATTAAAGGAGTGCTAATTGATGATTATACTAAAGTGAAAACGGCTAGACAAAGTAACAGTGCACATCGCAAGCTTTCTTTCCTAGCTATAAATAAAAAGCAGACTTTTTTTCTTTGCAATAATCTAAAACGATTTTACCATTATTTTATACAAAAAAAGCAATCTGCTTTTGATGCTTATGGTAAAAAGAAATGACAATATGATAGGTAGGCTTTTAGCCTCTGTTTTAGAGCGACTTCCAGAAAATAATCGCTTAGAGCGTATCTGGAAAATAGCCCAAGTAGATTTCAAGAAACGCTATTACAATGATAAATTTGGCTTACTTTGGGCACTGATAAACCCACTTTCGCAGATAGCCATTTATTATTTTGTTTTTACCAGAATCTTTTCAAGAGGTAGAGAAAACTATGAATTATATCTTTTTTGTGGCTTAGTAATATGGATAGCCTTTGCTCAAGCTACGAATACAGGTATGGCACTGTTGCGAGTAAAACAATACCTGATTGAGAATATACAATTTGATTGGTTAGACCTCTATTTTTCGCACATGATAAGTAACTCCATTGGTTTGTTATTTAATCTAGGGGCATACAGTTTAATATTGATAATAAAAGGCGTTGGCATTGGAGACTATTGGTATATGTTTCCTTTTATCTTACTGAGTTGGTTTTTTGCCACCATGTCGGTTACGATAATATTGGGACTTCTGCGACCAATTTTTGAGGATGTAGTACATATTTGGGGCATAGTGACGATGCTAGGTTTTTGGTCTTCTGGTATATTTTACGACGGAGAGTTTTTCTTCGAGCATTATACTTGGTTTATGTATTTGAATCCATTCTTGGGCATGATATTAAATACCAGGGGTTGTTTATTAGAAGGAAGTCCATTTTATTTTAGCTGGTGTTTCTATAATTTATGCTATTGTTTTGCCTTGTTAATAGGAGCAAGTTATATTTTTAGAAAAAATGCACATCGAGTGATTGAGAAGTTATAAGGAGGGGTAGATTGTTAGATGGCTTGACGGCTTGATTGTTTTTATGACGTTGACAGCCAACCATCAAACAATCAAGTCATCTAACCATTATTCACCGTTTAACTGAAAACCAAGCCAATAAATTTGACCGATTCCGAAATAGTACTAAGCCTAAAGAACGTTAGCAAGACTTTTTATATTGCAGACAATGGAGCTTCCATTTTTACTAGGATGGGTAGCCTATTTACTGGTGCAGGGCAACAAAAAATTGAAGCACTAAAAGGTATTGATTTAGAGGTCAAAAAAGGAGAATTTATTGGCATTATCGGACGAAATGGTAGTGGCAAATCGACTCTTCTAAAAATGTTAATGGGCTCTATACGACCAAACAAAGGTGGAACAATTACTGCTAAAGGAAAAATGATTCGCCTAGCCCTAGGTATGGGCTTTGATCCTAACCTAACAGCAAGAGATAATATTTATCTCAATGGTACAATACTAGGTCTTACTTTTAAACAAATAGGCGAACGATTTGAGCAAATTATCGAATTTGCAGAATTAGAAGACTTTATAGATACACCCGTTCGGTTTTATTCATCAGGCATGAAAAGTCGCCTCTCTTTTGCTGTGGCGATACACGCCGATGCGGATATTTTTTTAATAGACGAATTTTTTGGTGCGGTTGGCGACAATACTTTCAAAGAAAAATCTCAAAAAGCCTTTGAAAAAAATATTTTAACAGGGAAGACTATTGTACATGTAAGTCATTCAATGAAAACGATAAAAGACCATTGTGATAGAGTGATGGTAATGAATAAAGGAGTCGCTAGGGTTTTTGAGGATGCGGAGAAAGCGATTGAATTTTTTCAATCCTTGAAGTGATCTTCTTTATCTTTTTGCTTCTCCTATATTATATCGTGAGTTTAATTTTGTGTTGTCTATTGATTATCTTTTTACTACAAATTATGCAGCACACAGTCTGTCTTTTTAAGAATTCATAAACATGAAAAAAGGTCAACAAATACAACCTTCATTAGACAATAATCATTTCAGTGGAACTTCTGCTTCTCCTGCAAATTATTATGAAGAGGACGAGCTGACTTTGAAAGAAATTATACTCAAGATCAAAGAGTTTGTACTGGAAGTTTGGTATCGCAAGCATTGGATATTCCTTGTAGCTTGTTTAGGTGCGCTTGCTTTTATTGCTAAATGTTGGCTAACAGATACTACCTATACAGCTGCTTTGAATTTTTTAGTGATTGAAGAAAGTATTAATACCGCTGCACTGGAATATGATAACTTGGTGGAGGCTGATTATAGTTTAGATAAATTGGTTGTGTTGGCTCGTTCAGGTAGAATCACTAATAAAGTACTATTTCATAAAATCACAATAAATGATAAAGAAGATTATATTGCTAATCATTTGATTGATATCGAGGGGCTACATAAAAATTGGAATGGAGAAGCTAAGGATTTTTACTTTAATAGTGATTCCATAGCTAGTTTTTCTAACATGGAATATAATATACTCAATCAATTAAATGATCGTTTAGCTGGAAATAAGCTTAAAAATGTTAATGGCATTATGAACATTGCCTACGACAGGAAGTCAAAAATGGTCAGTTTAAGTGTTACTAGCATTAACAAGGCGCTGTCTTTAGAAGTTATGGAATCGATATTTAAAGAACTAAACGAATTCTACATCGATAAAACAGTTGGGCAACTAAAAAGAACCTATCGCTTATTGGAAGAAAGAGAAAAAGATTTATCTTTGGAAGTGACCGAACTTGATAATGAATTAGCTGTAGAAATACAACATGGTCAAGGCATTGTCTTAGATAATGCCAAACAACAACAGCAAATATTATTGGAACTACGTAATGTGGACATAAAACTGGCCAATGCAGAGGATGATAAGGCTCTGGTAGTAAGTAGCTCTAAAAGAGAAATAGAAGCGAGGACTTTTGAAAAAGAACTAGCTATTAAAGCTGCAGAGAGGCGAATTGTTAAGGCTAATCTGGAAAAAGAAATGGCCATTAAAGAAGCCGAAAGACGAATCGCTAAATCCAATTTACAAAAAGATTTAGCAATAGAACAAGCAGCAAGAAAAGTAGACGCCGCCGAGTCAGAAAAGGAATGGACTATAAATACGATTAAAAGGGATTTGGCTTTAGATAATGCAAATAAGGCGCTAGAGCTTTTTCAAAGAGACAAATTCATTAACATGCTTCAAATGAGTGGTGCTTCAGAAGAAATCAATAATGTAATGATTTTATCGAAACTTAATTCCGTTGATAAGACTGCATCCATATTATCTATTGAAAAAACCATGGATAGCTTACTTCTTGAGAAAGAGAAAGTTGAGAGGGATGTTGAAAAAGAAATAGCTAGTGTGATTGCAGAGAAAGAATGGGTAAAAAACCAAGCCACACAAGAAATGGCTAGTGTGATTGCAGAGAAAGAATGGATAAAAGACCAAGCTACACAGGAAATAAACAATACTAACGAGGAAAAATTAGAAGCCATTGAACAAGCACAAAGAGAAATAGAGGCTGCTAATCGAGAAAAGGAGATCGTCATTGAACAAGCAAAGCGAGATATAGCTGCTGCTAATCAAGAAAAATCCTTAGCATTAGCAGATATGAATCGCTTATTAAAACTAAATCTAGAGGAAAGTCAAACCTTTGCTACTACTGCTGCTGCTGCTTTGATAGAAAAATTGTCTCGTAAGTCACAGAATACGGATAAACTTTACGCAGAAATTCAAAAAAATAAACAGTCGCTAGAGTTTATATTAAAGACTAAAACGCCAGAGTTCCAAATTATTGACCGTACCTTTATTCCTATTGTAAAGGCCCCCTCTTTCTTAAACTCATTATTATTTGGCATCTTATTGGGGAGTATGTTATCTATTGGATATGTTATTGGACGTAAAGTAGTAGCAGATGCAATGATGGAGTAGTAAGTGATCGGAAAGAATTGTTAAATTGTTAAAATTGCTTGATTGTTAATTTGCTGTTTGTTAAGGTCTTAAAAGAGGAATCAAACAATTTTTAACCATTTCAAAATTATGCACGTCCTATTTAAATAATATTATAATACTAATGGAAATATACATCTATGGTTTTCTTACCGCTTTTACCATTACGTTAATGGGGATGCCATCTATCATTAAATTGGCAAAGCAAAAAAAACTATATGATGAACCAGATGAACGTAAACTGCATAAAGAACCTATTCCTGCTTTGGGAGGTATTGGTATTTTTGCAGGTATGTTCTTGTCTTTATCATTTTGGTTACCGCAAACCTTATATGGGGAGTTTAAATTTGTCTTTTGCAGTTTGTTAATTATCTTTTTTTTAGGCGTCAGAGATGATTTAGTTCCTTTAGCTTCTGGGAAAAAATTTTTGGGACAATTATTGGCGGCTTCAATTGTTGTTTTATATTCAGATATAAAAATAATTCATCTATATGGTGTCTTTGGAATTCACGCAATTAATTACTGGATTGGTATGCTGTTGACTATTTTTATAGTGTTAGCTATTGTTAATGGGTTTAATTTAATAGATGGTATTAATGGACTTTCAGGAAGTTTGACAGTGTTAACTACTATAGTCTTAGGGATCTGGTTTGCTATCGAAAATGTCCAACAATATGCCTTATTTGCTTTTACAACTGCTGGTGCTGTTGTTGCCTTTCTTAAGTATAATTTTACACCAGCGAAAATTTTTATGGGGGATACTGGTTCTATGTTAGTAGGTCTGATTTGTGCAGTACTCACCTTGAAATTGCTTGTGTTTTATAAACAAGGTCTGGCTTTTCCAAAAGTTGTAGTAGTTATTTTGGGCATTTTAATATTGCCCTTGTTTGATATGCTAAGGGTTTTTATAGGCAGGTTACTTAAAAAAAAATCTCCCTTTCATCCTGATAGAACTCATATCCATCATCTGTTAATCGATTATGGATTTTCTCATACAAAAGCTACGCTCCTATTGGTTTTATTTAATATTGGTTTTATTTTATTGGCCCTTTTTCTCCAAAATTATGTTAGAACTTTTGTTGCACTTGGTTTGATGTTTGGATTTGCACTTGGTTTAGTCTCTATATTACAATATGGTATTTCTAGTAAAAAACAACAGAAGTTAACTGCAGTTGAGAAAGATACTATACTAAAAGAGGTCAATAATGTGTGAACATGTCCTATTTTTCCTTAACAAATAAACCCTGTAAACAAATCTAATATCTGCTTGCACACAAGCATTCGCTTAAATTACAAGTAATGTACCAACAACTGATTAATAAAGAAAAAGCTATTTCCGTCACAGGATTAGGCTATGTAGGACTTCCATTGGCTTTAGAATTTGCTCGTTACTTTCGAGTCATTGGTTTTGATATCAACATAGAAAGGGTTGAATTGATGAAAAAAGGGATTGATCCAAGTAAAGAATTAGAAGCAAGTGATTTTGAAGGGGCGGATATCACTTTTACTTGTAATCCAAAGGATTTAGAGCAAGCGCATTTTCACATTATAGGCGTGCCAACAGATATAGATGCCCATAAAGTACCTAATTTATCTCCTCTAAAAAAAGCCTCAGAAAGTGTAGCTAAAGCTTTAAAGAAAGGAGATTATGTGGTGTATGAATCAACTGTTTACCCTGGTTGTACTGAAGAAGACTGCTTACCCATACTAGAAGAAATAGCCGGTTTAAAAGCAGGAATAGACTTTAAATATGGCTACTCTCCGGAGCGAATCAATCCAGGAGACAAGGAAAGGACATTGATCAAAATACTAAAAATTGTATCGGGTAACGATGCGGAAGCCTTAAAAGAAATTGCCGCAGTCTATGGACATATCATTGAAGCAGGTGTTTATCAAGCACCGTCAGTAAAAGTAGCAGAAGCGGCAAAGGTTATAGAGAATACCCAAAGAGATATCAATATTGCTTTGATGAACGAGTTAGCAATGATATTTGAAAAAATGGATATTGATACACAGCAAGTGTTAGAAGCTGCTGGCACGAAATGGAATTTTCTCAAATTCTTTCCTGGTTTGGTGGGAGGGCATTGTATCGGTGTGGATCCCTACTATTTAACTTACAAGGCGCAAAAGCTAGGATTTGTTCCTAAAATGATTTTAAGTGGACGTGGTACTAATGAAGATATACCTTCCTTCATTGCCAAAAAAATGGTAAAAACACTATTGGAAAAAGGAAAAAATCCTAGCCAAAGTAAGGTTTTGGTGATGGGGATTACTTTTAAAGAAGATGTTACGGATATTCGCAACTCAAAGGTGGTGGAGTTGATACAGGAATTGATGAGCTATTCTATCAATGTACATATTACAGATCCTCATGCCTCCCCGAATGAAGTGGCGCACGAATATAACTTGTCTTTAACGGAAAATTTAGCTGATAATTATGATGCCATTATTGTTGCGGTAGGCCATAAAGACTATAAAAACCTCAAAACATCGGATTTGCGGCTAAAAATGAATGGAGTGCCCATCTTGTTTGACTTAAAAGGAATCTTTATTCCTATGGAAGATATGGCGTACTGGCGATTGTAAAGCATTTAGCTAGTTGAACTTAGTAATCCATGCTAATTATTTCAACAACATTTATGTACATAAATATATATTATGTGAAAAAAATATGTATGGTAAAATATTCTAACAATAAAAAATATAATTTTGAACATTTTAGTAACTGGAGGGGCAGGTTTTATAGGGTCTAATTTAGTTCGTGGACTCCTTAAAAGGGGATATCAAGTTAGAGTCTTTGATAATAATTATCGAGGTAGATTACATAATCTTCAAGATATTGTAGATCAAATTGAATTTGTAGAAGGAGATATTCGCAACTTTGAAGACGTACTACAAGCCGTTAAAGGTTGTCAAGATATATACCATTTAGCCTTTATCAACGGAACAGAGAATTTCTATAATCATCCTGATTTAGTTTTGGAAGTAGGCGTTAAAGGTCATTTGAATGTAGTGGATGCTATTGCGCAAACGCCAAGCGTCAAGACCTTTATTTATGCTAGTAGTTCGGAAATATATCAGACACCAGATCATATTCCAACTACCGAAAAAATTAGAGGCATTGTTCCCGATGTACACAATCCTCGCTATTCTTATGGAGGGGCTAAATTAATAGGGGAATTACTAACCCTGCATTATTTAAAAGGAAAACAAGCTAAAAGAGTAATCTTTCGACCTCATAATATTTATGGGCCTTCTATGGGATTTGAGCATGTAATTCCTCAACTTGTCAAAAAAATTATTGACGCTACCAATGGCCTAGAGCTTAAAACAGCTACAATAGAAATACAAGGATCTGGCAAAGAGACAAGGGCTTTTTGTTATGTAGAAGATGCTGCTGATGGAATTATTTTGGCAGCCGAACAAGGAACGGACGGAGAAGTGTATAATATTGGAAAAGAAGAAGAAATTGCTATCATTGATTTAGTAAAGCAAATCGGACACGTGATGGGCGTTCAATTGACGATTACCCATACCCACTTGCAGATGGGTAGTACGCCCCGTCGGTGTCCATCTATTAAAAAGCTAGGTGCATTAGGTTATCAACCTTCTATTAGTTTAAAGGATGGTCTTCAAAGATCTGTTGAGTGGTACCAATCTTATTACCTACAGCAGCAACAAGTGCTCACGGTTTAAAAAGAGAGATCATTTGAATATATAAAACACAGAGTCAATGAACTCTTTTTAAAAAAACATAAAAAATAATATTACATGAAAGTTCCGTATTTCGTACCATTGATTGACCAACCTGTAATTAATGAAATGATGGATACATTAAATGGAGGATGGCTCACTACAGGCCCTAAAGTAAAGGCATTTGAAAAGGCACTAGAGCAATTAACAAAATTAGATAAAGTCCTCTGTGTAAATTCATGGAATGCAGGTACTGCACTAATGCTCAATTGGTTCGGATTAGAGCCAGGTGATGAAGTCAATTACTATTTTGAAACATTTGACAATGACGGTGTTAACGGTAGCAAATCTGCCCGTACAAATTTGATGGTTTACGAAATGCCAACGATTGAGGAGTTTGAAGAAATGGAAGAAGTGAATGAAGATAAGGTAAAGGATAAATTGAAAAAAGCACTGGAGGAGACGCGTGAGATTCAGGATGATATGAAGAAAATGCGTGAGAAACTATTGCAAAAGAAAGATTTGGATTGGCAGGATAAGAAGGAATTGCAGAAGATGTTAGACCGCCAAAAGGAATTGCAAAAAGAAATCGAACAAGCACAGGAGGCTTTTGAAGAAAACTTGAAAAATCAAGAAGAATTTAAAAAGACAGAGGAGAATATTCAGAAAAAGCAAGAGCAGATTCAAAAGATGTTTGAGGAGAGTTTGAGCGAAGAAATGAAGGATTTGATGAAGCAAATTGAGGACCTTTTGCAAGAAATGGAAAAGGAAGATGCTTTGGAGCAAATGGAAGATATGGAGATGAATGATGAGGAGTTGGAAATGGAATTGGACAGAATGCTCGAAATGTTTAAGGAATTGGAGTTGGAAAATGAGATGCAGAAAACGATGGAAAAACT
>ENA-ORXT01003113-ORXT01003113.1-marine-metagenome-genome-assembly--contig:-NODE-3113-length-18748-cov-60.346366_pt1 | contig 18748 bp, 4 predicted proteins | sample MGYA00237868_ERZ511482 | MGnify/ENA metagenome assembly ERZ511482 | reverse complement strand
CATGCCTTAATCTTAACAAATTCTATTCTATAATCTTAACCGACATCTTAAAATTTAAATGGTATAAGGTCTGAGGGGATTCGGCGGGATTTTTACAAAAATCATGACAAATCGGATATACATGTTCCTCCTTATTGGCTGTATTTAACCAATTACTAAGCATTATTGTAATTTATTATAATGTAATAAGCTGAGTGTAAGCAGATTGAATTACTTCTGAAAATCCCTCAATAAGCAGAGATAAACCAGAAAAGCTCAATATCGCTCATCCTTGACATATGGCAACTTTTCCATCTTGACCACATCAAGACTAGGAAAGCCAAAGTCTTCTACGAGCTTTCCAGTGATCAGATAGCAACCCTTACCCTTGAATGGATATCGAGCTAATGTGTCAGGAAAATGAGTGGTGTCAAAAAATAAACCTTCCATATCTAACCACGTACCAAAGTTCATCAGTTTACGATTAGATGTTGTGACATTCTTGCGGGTGACAAAGTATCCTAACATTCTTACGGTCCTACCTAGATAATCTTTCATATGCTTAGTGAGTATATTTCCTCTATCTTCTGTAGCTAGTAGGTCAAAAGGAGAGCAAAGTGAAAATCCCAATAACTCTATCTCATCAAATGCCTGCTCATGCTCCGTCTCTTGCAATATGGGAATGTCATAATCTTCAGTTGCTATACCGAATAGATGACCACTTCCGTTATGCTTCACCTCTGGGTTGTGTATGGCATTTTTTTGCCACATCAGTTCATACTTATTCTTACCAGAGAATCGGAATGCACCGATTCTGATCAGCAGCTCTAGCTGATCCTTACTGATGTCTACTCGACTGACAAAATCATCCATAGAATGGAATAGACCATTGTCTTCTCTCTCATTGATAATCTTAGTGACGACTTTTTTTTCTAATTGTGATATATGGATGAATCCGATGTATACATCATCGCCATAGATGGTTGTGAGATAGGTGCTGTAATTAATGCACGGTGCTTGGATCTTAGCACCACACATACGAGCCTCGTGGACGTAGAGTTCTGTGCTGTAGAATCCTCCAAAATTATTAATCACCGCTACCATGAATTCCTTAGGAAAGTATGTCTTAAGATAGAGACTCTGGAATGATTCCACGGCAAAACTTGCTGAGTGTGCTTTACAGAAAGAATAACCGCTGAAGCTCTCTATCTGTCGCCAGACCTCTTGGGTGAGCTCGTCTGGATAGCCACGATCTTTACAGTTTTTGATGTATTTCTCATGTAGATTTCTGAAAGTATCAGAACTCTTCTTCTTACCTGTCATCATTCTTCTGAGGACGTCAGACTCATCCAGTTCTAGTCCTGCAAAGTGGTGTACGATCTTCATCACATCTTCCTGATAGACCATCACACCAAAGGTTTCCCCGAGATGCTCTTCGAATACGGGATGTATGTACGTATAAGATTCTGGATGATGGAATCTATGGATATACTCTCGCATCATACCCGACTTAGAGACACCCGGTCTGATTATAGAACTGGCTGCCACAAGGTGTACATAATTATCACACTGTAGCTTAGTCAGTAGTCCTCGCATAGCTGGTGACTCTATATAGAAGCAACCGATGCACTGACCAGACTTAAGTTGTTGCTTTACTTTGATGTCTTGCTTTATCTTTTCTACATCATGGACATCTACAGATCTCCCTTGGTTGCGAGCGATCAGTGTGACGGCATCCTTGATATGACCAAGACCTCGCTGGCTGAGGATATCATACTTGTGGAAGTGTAGATCCTCAGCACCATACATATCAAAGTGTGTAATGGCGAATCCCTTAGGCATCATCTGCAGTGCTGTATGATACGTAAGCGGCTCCTCGCTGATAAGTATTCCGCCAGCATGTATGGAGAGATGATTAGGAAATCCCTCGATCAGCTTACCATACTTAAATATATGCTTAGCAAATGGGTGATGCTTATCAGTCGCCATCGGTTCGGATACGATCAGATCGATGTCAGCTTTAGGCAAGCCGAGTACCTTGCCTAACTCTCGGATGATAGACTTCCCCTTGAATGTACTATAGGTTGCCAGTAGGGCAGTATGCTCCTTGCCATATCTCTTAAATATATAATCTGTCACATCATCTCTCTCATCCCATGAGAAATCTATATCAAAATCTGGTGGAGAACTCCTGTGTGGATTGATAAATCTCTCAAAATATAAATCTAAGTCCATCGGATCTACATCTGTAATATGAAGGTTAAATGCGACAATCGAGTTAGCACCACTGCCTCTACCGACATGATAATACCCGACGGTCTGAGCATACCTGACGATATCCCAGGTAATGAGAAAGTAAGCCGCAAACCCAAGCTGGTCGATAACCCCAAGCTCCTTCTTGGTTCTGGCCATTGCCTTCTGATCTCGATCTCCGTATCGCCGTACACAACCATTGAGAGCAAGCTTAGTCAGTAGCTTTATGTCACCAGATGTACTTCCGGTGAATGTCTGCCGATTATTCAGTGGCGTATCATGCATGCTTATCTCGCAGTCGTCGATCAGTCTTTCTGTATTATGTATGATCTGCGGATATTGCGAGAATATTTCCCTAAGTGCTGCGGTGGTATATATTGTCTCTGAAGCTTTAGCACAGTGACTATCCTGCAGTTTCCCTATGACAATATTGAGATCTATACATCTAAGTAACTTATGGGTCTTATAACCATCTCTATTAAGATATGTAATAGGCGCAAATACGACAAGCTTCTCCTGATGTTCCTTAAGGTATGAGGTGAATAGATGATTAACCTCACCTGGACGTACACCGATATATTCATTGTCACGTAAGTCTGCAATGGGCTTCGGCAGCTTTCGATAGATGACGTATGCATGTTCCCACTCTGGTGCTTCAGGTGGGATCGGCTCATTAGTCATCGAGTACTGAGTCAGATGTGTTGTCAGTTCTCGCCAGCCATCTCTATTGCGAGCGATCCCGATGTAGGCATATTTAGAATCTTTGATACTGAATACAGTAATATTACTATCATGAGTCGTATCCTTCTGCGTCGTCCGGAATTCTATACCGAGTATGGGTTTGATATCATATTGTTCGCAAGCTTTGATAAATTGATAACCACAGGATGTATTATTGATATCAGTCAGTACCAGTGATCTGATACCCTTCTCAGCTGCGGCTGCGACAAGTTGCTGGGGAGATAATGTCCCATACTTAAGCGAATAATATGTATGACAATTAATATGGATACCTAAGTTTTAGCTGTTTGGTATAAATGAAAAAATATAATAGCAAATGACTATAATCAGAACAGACTATGTTGATAATTACGACAATAATATGCCGATATATCTGACAAATATGTTATGAATATATTAGAAATACAATAGTTGTGGATAAAAAAAATGAAATATGCTAGCCTGAATATAGATGTCGAAAGGTCGTACCGCTGTTAGCAAATCATATGCATAGATGTAGATTCTATAACCTATAACAGATTTTTGTTATAAGACAACTAATTGACAATTAGGAATTTATGGTATTGTATTGCCTAGATATCTCTCTATCTTGCTAGACGATTTTAATAGACCAAGAGTTCAGAAGTATGAATCCAAAAACCTTAACCCTTTTAGTATGGGGCATCATTTCTATGTTTGCTACAGCAAGCATAGCAGACCCCTCATTTGCCCTGAATGATCCTCGATTACCTTCGCTAACAGTAGATTTCGATGAGTGTGTTGCTTTTACAGGAGGATCACAATTTGATTATTCCGAATTTACAGCAAAGGAGAATAACTTCTCTCAGTGTAGTCAGATACAATTATCTAATCCACCTAACGTATTCCGAAGTAATGTAGCAGGCAATGCCCACTCTTGTGCACCTGGTATCGCTAACTCAAGAGCAATGTGTATAGATGGAAGTCCTAATTGTACATATAATCCTAATAGTATCAAGGCACTTAAATTTAATGTCAACGTGACACCAGGACTGTCAGGTATCGGTACACTGGATAAGGTATCGTTCTACGAGCAAGCTCCAGAGATCTATACAGTTAACTTAGGAGAGCAAGGACTTAATAACTATCCTCAGCTTATGACTGTACGTGTCTTAGCTAACGGTCTGGAAATATACAGATCTGATGCCTTAGCTACTCAGAGAAATTGGAATATTACACAATTAGACTTTACTGATGAGCCGGGATTTCAGGTGACACAGTCTACAACTTTTAATTTTGAGATATTGCCTTACTGTCCAGTGGGTAATGGTGGTCAGAGAATTATCTGGGATATAGATCAGTTAGAGATCATAGGAAATTGTAACAGCATATACAGTGGTACAATAAGTACTAATGATATAACAGATATATGTGCTAATACCAATACAGGTGGGGTGGTTAATGTTTCAGTAGCTTCAGCATTCGGACCACTGAGAACACTTGTGGTGACTGATGAGTTAGGTATGATAGTGCAATTGCCAGCTGGTCAGGGTGTAGACTTCAGAACATTCTCTAATGGAATATATAATATATCCCATATCGTGTACGAGCCAGGAATCATTGGTTTGAATACAGGTAATAATATATCTAGGCTCAATGGATGCTTCGATCTATCGAATTCCATTAATGTCAATAATAGTGTTCTTACAGGTGGTAACATAGTCTTTGATACTGGATTTTTTGATGCATATATATGCGGTGATGATTTTGCAAGTAATCAGGTGACTACACAATTATCTAATGCAGGCGGAAGATTTACAACATATATCCTATTAGATAATAATAATTCGATCATTCAGACCTTTCAAGGTCCAGGATTTGATTTTACGAACTTACCTACTGGTTCTTACAATATAGTAGCCGCTACTCATAATGGACAATTTCATAATTCTGTTGTAGGGGCACAGTTGTCAGACTTAGCAGGTTGCTTTGCCCTATCTAATAATCTAAGAGTTATTAAGGATACACTGCAAGTCGGTACGATATCTATCAATGGCCAGAGTCAACTAACTCTATGTAGAGCGACGACGATGAGTATTACGCTAGATGTGACAGGGCCTGTGAGTAATACGATCAGATATGTTGCAATTGGTTCTACTGGACGTATACTTAACATATATGATAATCTTCCGATTAACATATCTAACTTTATAGAAGAAAGAATCGAAATAAGACAAATTAGTTTTTTCGGTCGGTTAACTAACTTTCAGGTTGACCAACTGCTAAGCGACGTACGAGGTTGCTTCTTATTATCTAATCCTGTCATCATCACTAATGTACAGGTAGAAGGTGGGCAGATAATTACCGATGATAACCTGACAGCCATAGAAGTATGTATAGATGATGGTCAGCAAGAAAATATTGTAGTTAATCTATCAGGTAATGAAGGCGCTCAGAGCGACTTCTTAATTCTGGATTCTAATGGCAACATTCTCAATATTACCGATGATAACATTTTTAATTTTGAGAGAGTCCCGCCAGGGAATTGCAGAATCGTCCACATCAGTTACCAGGGTATGATCACAGGCCTGCAGAATGGTATGAATGTGAGTGATATAGAAGGATGCATAGATTTATCTAATCCTATTACTGTTACAAGATTAGAACGATTTGACTGCGAGGGTGGATGTAATGTTGCAAGTGGGACACTTATTATAGATCGGAATACATTATGTCGCGGTGTAGCTACAGATGACTTTATATCAGGAAGTGTGATGGGTGCAATAGGGAATGTACAACAAGTCATCGTTACCGATAATACTGGAATCGTTCTCACAATAGCTAATAGCTTTCCTATTGATCTCAATCAATATGAAAATGGCAATTACATGATATATGCTTTATCATCTTTTGATGATACACGAATATCTGTAGGAGATAATATAGCTGATATAGATCATGATTGTTTTGACTTATCTACGGCTACAGCATTAAGAATAGCAGAGAATATAGCTGGTGCAGTTAGTCTTTCTGATGGAAGTACAGATATATCTATATGTGTAGGAGATACATTATCTGATGTTCTTAATTTTGCTAACACAGGATCTTCTATTAATTACATCTATGCAATTACAGATTCTACAGGAATTGTTCTCCAATTATCAGATACAGATAATTTTGATTTTAATGATAGCTCTATAGGAAGGTGTAATGTATATGGAATTGCATTTTCGGATTCTGTATTATTGAATCCTGGTGATAACATCACTTCGCTTACTTCTGTTAATGGTTGTGTAGAATTATCGAGCAATTTTATAACTATCAGAAGATTTGATAATGGAGTGATATGTGGTGAGATAATATGTGAAGCAGATGGCGGAGTGATCACGATAGATGATAATAGCTTCTGTGTCGGTGATGGGATAGAAGATCTCGTGACAGGTGAGATAGCGGATGCGGTGGGATCATTCATGCAGATATTAGTTACAGACTCGGATAGTACAATTATATCATTGCCAGATGGATTTCCCTTTGATGTAGAGTCTGCTGGTGCAGGTACATGTCTTATCTGGAATCTTGCAAGTACTTCTAACATTCCGCTAGTTACTGGATTACAAATCAGCGAGATCCAAGACTCTTGCTTTGCCTTATCAGAAAGTGTTTCATTTACTAGAACAGTCAACTTTGGTGGAGTCGTAACTTTACCGGGTAGTACGACCAGTATAGAAATATGTGTCGGAGATATGACTCCAGATACTTTGCAGTTTTTGACGACTGGAATAGGTATGAATTATCAGTATATAATTACAGATACATCTGATGTAATACTTGGATTGCCAGTAGGTGATATGGTAGACTTTAATAGTATAGCTCCAGGTATATGTAGAGTATATGGTATCGCTCATAATGCTTTATACACACAATCTGTTGGTGATACGCTAAGCTTACCGACGTTCCAAGGGAGGTGCTTCGACTTCTCTTCTAACTTTATTCAGGTCAATAGATTAGACGAAGGAATAATATGTGGGGAAACTGAATGCTTAGCTTTCGGAGGTGTGCTAAGTATATCTAATAGCCAGTTCTGCGTCGGAGATGGAGAACCAGACTTACTAGATGTGAATGTCGTAGGAGCATTGGGTGATACAATGCAAGTGATAATCACCGATCTGGATAGTAATATAGTATTATTACCAGAAGCACTGCCTATAGATATCGATGCATTTGATGCAGGAAGTTGTATTGTCTGGAATCTTTCTACTACAGACACTCTCGACATAAGTGTAGGCGATAATATTAATGATGTACAACTGGAATGTTTTAGCTTTTCGGAACCAGTTACCTTTAATAGAATAGAAAATTTTGGTGGTAATGTTAGTCTGATAGATAATGTTACGAGTATAGAATTATGTGTCTCAGATACGATATCTGATCTGCTTACTTTCCTGACGACAGGAATGGGGATGAATTATCAGTTTGTCATTACAGATGATAATGATACTATTATATCGTTACCTATTGGTGATAATTTTGACTTTACTAATGTGCCATCTGGTACATGTAGAGTATATGGATTAGCTTCTCAGCTACCGTTAGAATTATTATTGGGACAAGAATTAGTAGAACTTAATGACTTTAATAACTGTATAGATCTATCTAATAATTTTATAGAAATTATAAGAAGTGACACTGGTATAATATGTGGAGAGATGGAGTGTGATGTCAATGGTGGCATAGTAGAACTCGACAATACATTCTTCTGTGTAGGAGATGGAGAAGAAGACCTTGTCACAGGTAGAGTAGTAGGATCAGCAGGTGGTTCTATGCAACTGATTGTTACTGATGCCGACAGTATAGTCTTAGGTTTGCCTTCAGGATTCCCCATCGATGTAGAAGGTTCTGGTCCCGGTGGTTGTATCATATGGAATTTGGCTTCTCAGACTGATATCGAATTATTACCAGGCATGTCGATTAATACTATTCAGGATAGTTGTTTTTCACTTTCTTCTGGTGCTGCTATCATAAGATTAGAAAATAATGGAGGTTCTGTATCATTAGAAAATGGTGATATGACCCAGACAATATGTGTAGGAGATTCTGTATCTGACTCATTGACATTTATTAATTCTGGGGTAGGAGAGATGTATACCTATTTCGTCACAGATACGAATGATGTGATCATCAGTATACCATTATCAGATAATTTTGATTTCGAAGATGCAGGTGTGGGAATTTGTAGAGTATGGGGAGTAGCACATAATTCTTTGTTGAGTTACCAAGTCGGAGATACATTGATAGAGAATGATTTCTCAGCAGCATGCTTAGACCTATCTGATAACTTTATTGAGATTAATAGAGCAGATGATGATACAGCATGTACTGCTTGCTCAGCACAAGTCAATAATTGTACTGGAACAGAGGTAGGATTGATATTCGATGATGCTGTAGCAACTTCTGACAGTAGTATTTGTATGGCTCTTAAGGTGACTAACTTTACGGATATTGTAACATTCCAAGGAGGTATGATGTGGGATCCTGGAGATCTAATGTTCACAGGAACCCAATCCTACGGTCTGCCAGGTATGAGTGCTACAGGTTCATTTAATATAGATACCCTTGGTGGTACTGCTAGTTACGTTTGGTTCGATAATTCAGGTGGAGCTAATGCTCAGACTTTTGCAGATAGTACGACAATTTTTGAGATCTGTTTTGATGTCATCGGAGATATTGGAGATAATTCTCTAGTCAAAGTCTTAGACTTACCTAATAATATAATTCAAGTATCGTCTCAGAGTGGGGTACTGGACTATTGTCAAGATGATGGGTGTATTACAATAATTGAGGGATCTGATCTTTTATTTACATTGATAGCGGAGGATATTGTGACGATGGAGGATACCGTTTGTGTCGATGTGACAGTAGATAATTTTTCAGACATAATGGGTATGCAATTCGCCATGCAATGGGATACTACCTTCATGTGCTTTGACACGGTTGTTAATAACAATACTACCATAGGAATATTCCAAGGTGCCTTCTTTGAAGATGAAGATGTCTTAAGATTAACGTGGAATAATAATCCGACAACTGTCGCAGATGGAACCTTGTTATTTACAGTTTGCTTTGATATAAAAGATAACAATTGTGATAGTTCTTCATTCTTCAATTTTGTAGACGATATTACACTTATTGAGATCGTAAGTGGCTCAGCATCTATTCCTTTTGCATTGGAGAATGGATCTGTAACATTAGAGTGTATGGAGCCTGTTATTACACAGGGAGAAGAGATTATATATTCTATCTCTCCTAATCCATCTGATAACTTACTGAGTGTCCGTCTGGAACAGATGCCTGATGAAGAGTACACCATTTACATACATAATTCTTATGGACAGAATATATATACTGAAAGGTATAAAGGTGATGGAGGGATAGTGGAATTAGATATTTCTCAGTATCCAGATGGAATCTTATACATGACCATAAGTGCTGAGAACAAAATTAAAACACAAAAATTTATTGTATTACATAAATAGATCAACGATTGACTATGTTTTTACGTTATATATTTAAGTCTTCCCACAGAGTCATATTTATTGCTATTCTTGACTCTTATTTTTCAGATATCTTATAACGTATTTATATATCAATATCTCGCTACATCATGTAGTGCATGTTGAGAACATTGAATTTTTTCAGAAAATTTGAAAATCATTATGGACATTATACCAAAAACCAAAATCTTACTTACAGCTATATTATGCATGCTTTCTGCTGTCATAATACATGCGGAGAACGAACCTAACGTTTTAAATCAAAACACACCTTTGCTATATTTTAGTTTTGATGATTGTGTGTCATTTGCTGGAGCTTCCAGTAAAGACTATTCAGAATTTACCCCGACTCAGTTATCATATGCAGAATGCAGTGAGATAGAGATGGGACTTCCAGGCTACCTTCTAAGAGGTAATGGATTTCCTCATTCTTGTGCACCTGGAATCGGTAATTCGTTAGGGATGTGTATAGAAGGAAGTAATAATTGTAGTTATGATCCAGGCAATAATGCTTCCCTGAGAGTCAATGTAAGAGTCATTCCAGGATCTAACGGGATAGGCTCATTAGATAAGTTAACTTTCTTTGAGAAAGGACCTTCACAATTTGTAATCGCAGGTGGATCATCTGGATTGAATAATTACCCGACTCAGTTAGGAATACGAATTCTTAAAGATGGAAATGAGGTATACAGAAATATCATAGCAACATCTAGAGATTGGAATTATACAGAAGTCGAACTTGGAGCTTTTTCCAGTTTTATGGTAACGACTCCTACTGATTTTCTGATCGAGTTTTTACCTTTTTGTCCAGTAGGCAATGCTGGTCTTATGCAAGTGTGGGATATAGATGAGCTAAATATCATCGGAGGCTGTAATAATATAAATGCAGGAATAATTTCTACAAGTGATAATACTAATATATGTGCATCGGATGCGAGTCAGGGTGTACTTGATTTTTCTTTAGGTAATGCGTTTGGAGGTACGACAACTTGGATAGTAACTAATACGAATGGAGATATTGTACAGATTACGTTTTCTTCTACTATAGATTTTAGATCATTACCAGCCGGCGATTATACCGTCAATCATCTAGCCTATGAGACAGGTTTTAGTGGATTGGCTGTAGGGAATAATATTTCCAATTTCACAGGATGCTTTGATTTATCTAATGATATTTCGGTTTCGAATATTCTGGTTGCAGGAGGTCGGTTGATATCAGAAGCGGGATTCATCGATGCATTTATATGTACTAATGATGCTGCAAGTAATCTAATCAATACTAATCTGACTGGATCGCTAGGTACATTAACAACATACTTATTAGTAGATGAAAATGATATCATTTTAGAATCTTTTGTAGGTCCTTCATATGATTTTAGCAATCTTGTAGATGGTGAGTATTATATATATGCGGCAAGCCACAATGGTCAGTTTTTTAATAGTGTGGTCGGATTTCCACTGAGTCAACTGTCAGGATGTTTTGAGCTATCTACGGCATTACGAGTGATCAAGGAAATCATAGAGATAGGCACTATATCATTCAATGGGCAGAACGTGATAGACTTATGCGGAAGTGAAGGCATGATGCTTACCCCTACTGTAACAGGTCCTGTCGCAACTAATGGTAGATATATAGTTACGAATGCTCAAGGAAGAATACTTAACATCGTAAGTAATCCACCGATTGATATTACAAACCTTACGGAGCCAGTTGTTCAGATTAGACTCATAAGTTTTATAGGTCGTATATCTAACTTAGAAGTGGATAGCAATATTAGTGATGTGACTGGTTGCTTCTTATTATCTAATCCTATTACAATAAATAATGATGATATAGCTGGCGGAACCATCGCTACGGTTGATGGAGAAACTCAGTTGTCTATCTGCCTTAATGATGCGAGTCAGTCTACATTTTCGGTAAGTCTCTCTGGCAATTCTGGAGATGTATCTACATATGTAGTTACAGATGATAATGGGAATATTCTTGATATTACCGATGATGCTTCTTTTGATCTTTCAGGCGCTGGAGTAGGTACTTGCTCGATTTATAATCTGACATATGTAACTGGTCTTACAGGTCTCGCTGTCGGCAATGACTTCACAGATCTTTCAGGTTGTTTTGCTTTGTCTAATCCAATCACAGTAGATCGCATTAGTCTGATGTCTGGTAGCCTGACGGATGGTGATGGAAATTCTTCATCTACTATATGTTCTGGTGATGGCAATGCTGATGTAATAAGTATTATGGTCTCAGGTGCTACAGCACCGTTTTCTATATATGTTGTTACAGATGCTGATGGTGATATATTGCTCTCACAAGAAAGTAATAATTTTGATTTTGAGGGTCAGCCAGAAGGAGATTGTCTTATATATAATGTCGTATCATTAGATGCTCTAACCATACAGAGTGGAACTAATATCAGTTCTATATCTGGATGTGTAGATGTCTCAGATTTTTATATAGTGACACGATTGTCTATTGCAGCAGCTACCATTGCTACTGAAGGTGAGACGGAATTATCTATTTGTCTTAATGACCCTATGCAGAGTAATTTTACAGTAGATATTGCTGGAGGTATAGGCGATGAGTCGATCTATATAGTGACGGATAGCACAGATAATATCTTAGAGGTAACTGTAGATAATGCATTCGATCTATCTACAGCTGGTGCAGGAAGTTGCAGAATATATAATGTAAGTTATACAACAGGTACTACTGGAATTGTAGCAGGCAGTAATCCATCTAATTTCGATGGATGCTTCGCATTATCTAATCCGATAATCATAGATCGTGTAGATGTCAGTGCAGGTACGATTGCGGACGCAAGTGGTGATACAGAATTCACTATATGTTCTGGTGATGGTATATCAGATATTATAAGCGTGGTTGTGACTGGAGAATCTGCTCCTAACTCTTTCATATTGATCACAGATACTGTAGGTCTAATCCTACAGATTCCTGGTACAGATTCATTTGATTTTGAAGGTATACCAGATGGAGTATGCCAAATATATAATGTGGCCTCACTGGAAGCAATAACTCTTTCTGACGGGCTCAATATTAATGACATTACAGGTTGTGTAGATATATCTAATTCCATCACAGTTACGAGAAGTGCAGTCGATGGAGGAACACTTACCGCAGCTGATGGCACGGATTGCATCGGTCTTGTTATCGGCGATACAGTAGAGGATTCTATAGCAGTTGTCTTAGCTGATAATATCGGAGAGACTTCTTCTTATGTAATTACAGATGCATCAGGTGACATTGTTCTATTGCCCACAGATCCACCATTTGGATTAGACAATGTGATAGATGATAGCTTGTATATTATTAATATTTCTTACAACGGTATGATCTCAGGACTATCTGTAGGAAGTAACTTAGGATCAATTACTGGTTGCTACAGTCTATCAGATTCTATCAAGGTGGTTGCTCAGAACCTAAGTGGAGGAACACTCATGACTAATGATGGTCTTACAGCAGTATCAGCATGTCTTGGCGATGGAATAGATGACATAATAGATGTAACACTTACAGGCAATCAAGGACCCCTTTCTTCATATGTGATTACAGATGATTCTGGAGATATATTAGGATTACCTATGGATCCACCTTTTGATCTTACGGGAGCTGGTAATGGCGTATGTAGCATTTATAATATCTCCTATATGATGGGTATAGAGGGACTTATGGTGGGAGGCAATATATCTAACCTCATGGGTGTGTTTGACTTAAGTAATCCAATCGTAGTTACAAGATCAGAAGTGGATGGAGGTACTATAATGGCTAACGTTGGTGGTGCAGGAGCAGACACAATATTTACTATTTGCTCTGGGGATGGAATATCTGATATGCTTAATCTTTCTGCTGTGGATACAGTCGGAACTGACATACAATGGATAGTTACGGATACTATGAATAATGTTATAGAAATATCCGATGATGCTCCTCAAGATTTTGAAGGTGTCGCCGGAGGAACATGTTATATATACGCATTGGCTTCTTTGCCTGGATTAACTGGCTTAGAAGTGGGAGATAATTTGTCAGGATTAGGTGGTTGCTTTGACTTATCTAATGCAGTGACTGTTATAAGAAATGAAGTCAGTGGAGGAAGTCTAAGTCTTTTTGATGGTTCTATTGCAGATACAATAATTGTAGGTGATCAGGTCACCGATATTATTGCATTTGCATTAGCTGACAATATTGGTGATACATCACTTTGGTTACTAACAGATACAAGTGGTGTCATCTCTATGATATCAGACACGTCTGATTATGACTTCAATGATTTTGAGATTGGTGTATGCCAAATATATAACCTGTCATATATAGAAGATGTGACAGGTCTTGCAGTCGGGGGCAACTTAACGGATATAAGTGGTTGCTTCGAATTGTCTAATGCAGTAACGATCACCAAGTCAGTTATTTCTGGAGGTACGATAGCCAGTGTAAGTGGTGAAATAATATTAACAGCTTGTCTTTCTGATATGGAGGCTGACTCATTATTTACCACAGTAACTGGTGAGGCTGGAAGTAATCTGACCTGGTTAGTAACTGATACATCAGGAGTTATAAGAGAAATTACTCCAGATCCTGAGTTTGATTTTTCTGGTGCTGGCGCCGGTATATGTTTAGTCTGGCATTTATCTTACGAAGATAATCTCATGGGCTTAACGGTCGACGAGAATGTTTCAGATTTTATGGGCACATTTGACTTATCTAATAGTATCTTAATAAATAGGGAAGATATAATAAGTGGGACATTACTTACGACTGATGGAGAATCTATGGTGACTATTATGGTCGATGATGGAATGGCTGATGACATAGATGTCGTGGCACCAGTGGTAATGGGAGCAGATACATCTATTTGGTTGATCACAGATTCTGATGGATTGATATTAGGATTGCCTATGGGACCACCATTTGATTTTGAAAATGCTGGTTCTGGTACATGTCAGATCTGGTATCTAAGTTACACTAATCCGACTACAGGCATAGCGGTCGAGAATAATGTATCAGACATTATGGGTTGTTATGAGTTATCTACCCCTGTGACAGTGATCAGAGAAGGACTCATGGGAGGTATGCTTAGCACTTCTGATAATCTTACTCAAGTTGCTATATGTGCAGGTGACGGTATTCCTGACCCTATAGATGTTATTCTTACTGACACTACAGGCACACTATTTTCTTGGGTGATTACAAACTCAGCAGGCGAAATATTAGATTTACCGATGGGGCCACCCTTTGATTTAGAGGGCGCAGGTGTAGGGACTTGCCTTATCTATCATGCTTCTCTTGCATCTAACGTGATGGGTCTGGCTGTAGGTTCTAATATTAATAATCTAACGGGTAACTTTAATCTATCTAATTCTATTACAGTCAATAGAAGCCTATCAGAAGGTGGTATGTTAACTACGTCTACTGGCGACACTGAAGTCACGGTTACATTAGAAGATAATTTTCCAGAGTTAATAGGTGTAAGTATAAGTGGTACAAGTGGTGATAGTATGACTTGGCTTATAACAGATACTTTAGGATTGATTATGGAGTTGCCGACGGGGCCACCATTTAATTTTGAGAATGCTGCTGTAGGAGTATGTCAGATATGGAACTTAAGTTATGGAGCTGGAACGACTGGTATTGCATTAGGTAATAATGTAAGTGATATCATGGGATGTACTGACTTATCTAATCCGATAACTGTAACTAAAGAAGCACTTGTTCTTAATTCAGGTATGATCATATTTGATGATGGAACTATGACTCAGACTATATGTGCAGGTGATGGTATAGATGATCCTCTTGGGATTACGCTGACAGGCAACATAGGGCCTAATTTTAATTATATTGTTACTGATACCTTAGGTGATATACAAGGTCTGCCACCTGGAGGAGGCATGGATACATCTATTAATTTAGAACAAGCCGGAGATGGCGTATCTAGAATATATCATATCGCTTATGCTAATGGAATCTCAGGATTGACGATAGGTCAGAATCTATCAGGACTTATGGGGAACTTTGATCTATCCGACTCACTTGTCGTTATCCGTAATGGAGTCGATGGCGGACAAATACAATTATTAGATGGAACGACTGCTGTTACTGTAATGGTAGGAGATGGTATGCCTGATAATGTCGTTGCTACTCTATCAGGCGCTGATGGTGATAGTACAGTATGGATTATAACTAATTCTAACAATGATATTTTAGATACAACTGATGCATTACCTTATGACTTTGATGATTCAGAATCGGGTAACTGCCTCATATATAGCTTAAGTATTAATGGAACAATTACTGGACTTCAGATAGGGAATAATACAAATGATATGGTCGGTTGCTTCGACTTGTCTAATGCAATCTCTGTTACTAAAATTGGACTTACAGGAGGTATGATTACTACAGCCGATGGTGGTACGACTGCGAGTGTCTGTTATAACGATATGGTTATAGACTCTATAGACGTATTAATAACAGGTAATAATGGTCCAGAAGAACAATGGGTCATAACAGATGATATGGGAGTTATATTAGAATTGCCTATGGGACCACCTTTCGACTTTACGTCAGCTGGTGTAGGTATATGCAATATATACAATGTAGCGTTTGATACAGGTCTGACTGGACTGACAATAGGTGAGAATATTAATACACTGATGGGAATGTTTTCTCTATCTAATTCTATTACTGTCACAAGATTAGAAGCAGAAGGAGGAAGACTTTTCTTGCAGAACGGTTCTGTATTAGATTCTATTATTGTCAATGATATGATGCCAGATACGATCGAGGTTTTACTTTTTGATACAATAATTGGCGACCTTAATTCCTATTTGATTACGGACCTTAGTGGTAATATCTCTGCGATACAAGACAGCACGACTTTCATATTCGAAACGCAAGGTGGAGGTACATGTCAGATATGGCATATGAGTTATGATAATGCACTTACGGGATTCTCCGTAGGCAATAATGTCAGTGACTTCGTGGGTTGTTTTGATTTATCTAATCCCGTGACGATTGTCAAAGATGGAGTGAATGGTGGAATGCTAATGACGACAGATAATCTCACTTCTATCAGTGTATGTACGGGTGATGGAATAGATGATTTTGTAGATTTTATACTGACAGATACTTCTGGCACTAATCAGCAATACATCTTAGTTTCTCAAGGAATTATATTGGTCAATCAACTATTCCCACCTTTCAATTTTGAAAATTTTGCGGGTGGATTAACTGAATTTCAGTTTTATAATATTGCTTACGAAAATGGATTGTCAGGACTGGATGTAGGGCAAGACTTAGTAGATCTGATGGGTGTATTCGATTTATCTAATCCAATAGATGTCACTAGAAACTTTAATTCTGTCGGCAACATTTCTGCTAATAATGCATCAGCAGTCAGTATAATAATAGGAGAAGGCATTAATGATTCGATCTTTGTCGATATCCCTACGATTGTGGGAGATACAAGTTCACTCTTAGTGTTTAATACTGATGGCCAAATATTAGAAATAACCAATGATACTTTATTACTTTTTGAAAATTCTACGGAGGATACATGCTTTATAAATCTACTTGCTTATTCATTTGGATTAGAAGGTCTTGAAATCGGAAATACAATTGATAGCTTAGATGGATGTTATAATTTATCTAATAGCGTTTCTATTTTTAAGAAAAGACTTAATGCTGGTCGATTAGAAATAGTAGGTGGTGATACGACAGCCACTTTCTGTGTAGGAGATGGCATTGCAGATATTCTACAATTGAGTCTGACAGATACGTTAGGAGCTAATCAGACTTATGTAGTCACAGACAGTTCGGGATTGATTCTAAATGTCGAGGCAGAAGCTAGCAGTATTAATTTCGAAGGTGCAGGTGAGGGCGTATGCTTGCTCTATAGTATGGTATTTGCTAATGGTGTAACAGGGTTAAGCACAGGCCTTAGTATCAATGATATCAATGGTTGCTTCCTACTTTCTAATGCAATCGAAGTTACACGTACTTCTGTCATTGGTGGGATGGTGAGATTGCCGAGTTCACTTCAAGATACAACAGTGTGTGTAGGAGACGGCATGGCTGATTTACTATCATTTACAACTACGAGTAATGCCTCACCTTATGTGTATGTAGTTACTGATACTTTTAATGTAATAGATACAATAATTACTGGCAGCACATTTGATTTCGAGAATAGTCCGACAGGTGTCTGTAGAGTATGGGGTGTATCTTATACGGGAACATTTATAGCGACTAACGGAGATACAATAGGTGTCAGTACTCTGTCGACTGAGTGTGCAGATATATCAGGCAATCCTATAACAGTTACAAAAGAAGATTGCCCAGGTATACCAGTCATCAATGAAGTTACTGCAGCTAATATGGTAGAGATACTTAATGTAGGTGTCGATACAATAGATATTACGGGATATCAATTATGTAATGACGGTAACTACCAAGCTATAAGTGCAGGCGACGTTAATTGTGGTGATCTGCTGTTAGCTCCTGGTGAGCTTGTGGTAATAGATTTGACTTCGTTTGTGATAGATCCTATGGATGGAGAGATGGCATTGTATATAGATAATAATTTCGGCAGTAATCAGTCAATTGTAGATTATGTACAGTGGGGTACAGCTCAGCACCTAAGAACCAATATTGCAATCGGAGCAGGAATATGGACAGCTGGGGATTTTGTCAGTGCTTTCACTGCGCCTAATGTACTCTCGTACGATGGGGATGGAGATAGCTCCACTGACTGGTCAGAAGATGTCGCTTCATTATGTATGATTAATCTCACGGATCCTAATGGACCGTTAGAATTTAATTATAGAATATATCCGAATCCGTCATCAGAATTACTTAGTGTACAACTAATGGAAATCTCATTAGAGCCGATAGTGATAGAAGTCTATGATAGTAATAGCCGATTATTAGATACTCGAAAGGGTACTAGCAGATACGCAACGGATATTGACTTACAAGATTACAATGAAGGCATCTACTATGTCAGAGTAACTGTAGGAAAGAAAATAAAGACTAAGAAATTTATAGTTATAAAATAAATCAAGCAAAGCGTTTTTGGATAAGGAGAACACTGTTATGGTGGTCTCCTTTTTTAATTTAGAAAATCCATTATAATATAGTTGCAATAACTCACCAAGTCTAATCACTATAAGTTATATAAGTGACATTTACTTATTAACTTTAGACATGGCATTTAATATATATAATGAGACCTAAGTGGGGATATGAATTT
>ENA-ORXT01003112-ORXT01003112.1-marine-metagenome-genome-assembly--contig:-NODE-3112-length-18749-cov-4.008676_pt1 | contig 18749 bp, 12 predicted proteins | sample MGYA00237868_ERZ511482 | MGnify/ENA metagenome assembly ERZ511482 | reverse complement strand
TTGATGCTATCCGGTAGTCTTCGGCTAATGAATGTTCGCACGGGGGAAGACTTGCCGGTGAAGCTGGCGGAAAAAACGCGCAATTGGACAGTTGGCGGAGGGGACGGTGATTTTACCTACGAGATTGCTCAGCCGCTGCGCCGGGGTATTCGTATGCGCCTGATGTTGGAAAGTAAGCAGCCCGCTTTTGTTTATCTACTGGGAACGGGGACTCAAGATCCCGGCGTCCAGAAACTCTTTCCCTTCCAGGGCTTTAGCCCCGCCATGAATTATAGTGGTTATGAGGTCGCTCTTCCCAGTGAGAGCCAGTATATTACCGATAACTCCGTTGGAGAGAATTATCTTGTCTTGCTCTATTCCGCAGAAGAGTTGGATATTGACAGTATCCTCGGGCAGTTGAACGAAGACAAATCCATTCCCATCTACGAAAGGCTTAATGCTGTGATCCGTGATCAATTAATCAACTCGGAGAATATCACCTTTGCCAGAGATATGATAAGCTTTGAAGCACCGATGGAAAGTGGGAAAACTGCTTTTGCGATGATTATTCGGTCGGAGCATGTGGAGTAGACTTTATACCTACACCATTCTGTCTTAGGTGTATAAAGGATATTGTTGAGATAATTCAGAGAGAGCTATGCCTAATCAATTTATGTCGTTTATTTTTATTTTTTTATGGGGCTGCGTAACAATACCGTTGTTCGCTCAGGTTGGCCCTGATAATTATCGAAACTGGAAAGTAAATGAAGAAGGAGAGGCGGATCAGGTTGCTTTAGTTATCGGCAACAGCAACTACGAATATAATGGTAGTCTTTTGGAGCCCGCCAACGATGCCCGGATCATGGCTGATGCGTTTCATTATCAGGGAGTGGATGTAATTGAAGCATATAATCTCGGTTTAATAGAAATGGAAGAGGTTATTCTTGATTTTGCCAGGAAAATTAAAGACTATGAGGTTGGAATAATTTTCTATGCTGGTCATGGGTTTCAGGTAAGGGGCGAAAACTATTTGGTGCCAACGAATGCGAACCCCCTGGACGAATTGGATGTGACGCTGGAGTGCGTAGGACTTAATAATATTCTGGACAAGATAAATGATGGCAGTAAGGTTAAAATAGTTATTCTGGACGCTTGTCGTGATAACCCGTTTGTTGGAAATTGGAAGTCCGCGGGTTACCGGGGTAGCTCACCTGGGTTTACAGGTGTCTTTAACCGTAAGAATACAAAATTTGTATTTTCCACTGCGGTAAACACCAAAGTACCCGATGAGAATCCTTTTGCGGAACAACTTGCTGCAGAAATCAGGGCGGGTGGATGTTTTGAAGATATTTTTCGAAACGTTTTAAACAATATGGATAAGCTACAACCTAAAAGTAGTTTTCTTCAGGAACCCTGGAGCGCGGGGAACTTGCGGCAGCGTGTATGTTTTGGAAAAGATGATCCGAGTACAGTGTCTTGGAGAACCGACCCTTCGAACGGTAATAACGAAAATGCGTATCCGGATAAGGATGAGGACGGAGTTCCTGACCACCTGGATGATTGTGTGGAGCAAAAAGGATTGATCAGTAATGATGGATGCCCCATGGCAAGATTAAATGAATGGCTGAGTAGTTTGCAGGAATTCAGTACGTTCGTCATGCAGGAAGAAATCGAGAGACTAATCAAAATTGATGACCCAATTGCTCGCGGCCGTTTGGGTTATCTCTATCTACGGGATAGTCTTGTTAACAAACAACAGCTTGGGGTTGACTTGATCCGCCGAGCAGCGGGGGAGGGAGATGATTTTGGCATTTACCAATTAGGTGCTCTTTTTGGAGAAGGTGATTTGGTTCGAAAAAAAGCTGGTACTTGTAAAGCCTGGTTTGAACGGGCAGCGGAGCTAGGGGATACCTGGATTCAGTATAAGGTAGCGATTCATTATGAGGAAGGAAAATTGTTGGTAGCTGATCTTAGGCGGGCGCACCATTGGATGGTCGCTTCTGCCCGCTCTGGTCTGCCACGGGCACAAAATGAATTAGCAAACTGGTATAAACGAGGGATTGGGATTACGCCGGATCCATTCTCATCTGTATCATGGTACATACGGGCGGCAGAAGGAGGGTTGGCTTCTGCTCAATTCAACCTTGGTATGTGCTACTTAAAAGGTGAAGGGGTCGTGGCAGACGATAATGAAGGAGAACGATGGCTGAGAGCTGCGGCAATACAAGGACATATACCAGCCAGGCAGGAATTGGACAAAAGGTGAAAATGGTCTATTTCAGTGTAAACTAAGTTGAGTAAGGTTTTTGCGCCGGTATTTTGGTCGCTGGCTAGATGAAAATATCGGTGCATAATCTTAGCTACGGACCTGTTTTTTCATGACGCCAGCGGGCAAAAGACCAAGCACAAACCAACGAACACTTAGTTTACACTGTATTAGTTTACCAGCTCCAGCATTTTCTCTATATTGAGTGTTTTATCGATTTTTTCCAGCTTTCTAAGGTCTCGGGTATAGGATTTTATAAAGGCCGGGGAATGGACTCTGTCGTCTTTTCCAGTCTTTACAGTATCAGGCTTTCTGCCGCCCATTGCTTCGGATATAATTAACCGTGAAAATAATTCAGGTGAGTTAGGCATGATCTCCAGGCCTTTTACGGCTGTCCTTTTTGCATCAGAATATTTTCCTTGAGAGAGGTATATCCAAGTTAATAGGCTGAACCCGTTGGCTTCAGCTATGCGAAGTGTATCCATTGAAGATTTATCATTTCTTAAAAAATGAATTTGCTTCAGCCATTCAAGCTGAGCATCAATTGCTGGCTGTGTGTTGAAAATACTAGAGTCGGGGATAATTGTTTCTACGTCAGCTAATTGACCGTTAACAATAATTTCCTCTGTTGAAAATTTGGTCAGAGCAGCTCTTTGATTAACTAAGTAGGGAGAGAACCGATCCTGAATTCTATCTGGAAGTTCTTTAAGTACACTGTCTGCTTTTCCGAGAATTTTCAGTCCTCTGTCACGGTAGGCTGGTTCCCAATAAGTCTGCAATCCATTAGAATAAAGTTCTCCATTGTTAATGAGTGTAGTACAGAGGTTGTAAGTGAAGTGACTCCTGCCGGCTTTAATCTGATTAATATAGGCTGATGCAGCAAGAAAGTACAAGGAATCTGCTTTGGATATGTTTAATGTCGTCAGGTATAAATTACCAAAATCGCTTCTAAGGACGGCTAGCCTTGGATCATTTAACTTACTGTATGTATCCAAGCTTTCTTCCGCAATCTGAATGGAAAGTAAGTGTGCATTTTCGGATAGTGCATAAGCACCCATTCTACGGTAAAGGAGACCCATATTTTGATAAGTATTACTCAAAAATTTACTGTATCTGGACTTTGCTTTTTCATACCACCTTTTCCGAATTTCGAGTGACCGTAAATATGCAATTTCTGCTTTTTTAAATTCTTTTAAATCGCGCAGGATATTACCTTGGTTCATCTTCACTATGGCAAGGCCGTCTTCAAATCTATTGGGGTTTTCATGGGCAAGTTTCTCATACATTAATGCAACGGTATCATAGACTGTGTTTGCCCGCTCTGGTTGCCTGTTTCTGGCAAAAGTGTTACCCATATTAAGGTAGTTATTCGCCAGGGTGGGGCCGTATTGAATTGGGTTTTTAGCGTATAGCTTTTTCACGATGACGAGACTTCGGGTTAAAGCTTGCTCGGCTTCTGCAGGGCGTCTCAAATTACTCAATAGGATTCCCCATTTACTGAGGTGTAATGCTAACTTTTTCTGATAGTCCTCTCCACCATTAAGCACTATTTTTTCTCCAATATCTACGGCTTTAGCCAGGGTAGAATCGGCAGATTTATATTGGTTATTGTTCATCAGGATAATTGATAAATCACTGTAAGCATTGGCGAGCATGGGCAGGTACCTTACGGAGTCCGTACCAATTAAGTCTTGCGCATTTTTCAATACCTTCTTCATCGCGTCAGCGGCTTTACTGTTCCCACTCTGTAGGTAGAGGTTCGCCTTCCCACGGGTGGTTTCCAGCATGAGTTGCCTCTTTTTTTCAGCTGAAATATCCTGATCTGAATTTCCTAGTAACAACGCTTGGGAAAAAACGGAGTCTGCCATTATATAATCTCTGTTACTTGTCAAGTTGCTTCCCAGACTGTTCAACAAATCCCACTGTGCGTCAATATCTTTAGTATGCCTCAGATTAGACTGCAAAATTTTAATGGCAAGATCTTGCCGATTTATTATCTGGAGAAAATCGAGAATTTCCTGCGAGCGTTCCAAGTTAGTACTGTCTGCTGTAAAGGCAGTCATGTAGGCCTTACGGGCCATTTCGTATTCCCGGCTTGCGATGCTAAATCTGGCTTTGACTACAAAGCTCTCTATGCATTTGTCAAGGTTAGTCTTGGTGTCAACCAAACGGTTTTTCGCTGCGTCTCTACTTTTTATGGCCAGTTCCAGGTTCTTGTTTAACTCATTATCTTCCAGAATTTGTAGTGCTTCAGCTATTTTTCCATTATTGAATAAATGGTAAGCGCGGCGAACTATATCAGACGCCCGATCCAAATCAATGGATGCCATTTGTGGTGCCAGTTCTTCGGCTTTCCTAAGCCACTTATTTCGATCTTCCCGAAGTTGATACAATTGTTCTTTTAGGTTAGCGATTTTGCTATCGTCAATGTTTTTTCTTGCAATTTGAGCTTTTAATTTTAATTCTTGTTGTGCAGATTTCTCATTGTCATACTCGATCATAATATTATAATGACGTAATGCTTCCTTATCTCTTTCACCTTCTTTAGCCATCACTATCACCAGCTTGTCTTCGATGTTGTCTCTTATCAAACAGCTTTTGACCTGTTCGATGTTGATAACCTCGTAACCTGGCTTGCTAACAATTAAACTGACGCGCATGCCTGGTCGCTTTTGTGAAAAAGTTATTTCGAAAAGACCGTTAGCATTACTTCTGACTGTTTGAGCACCGAAACTACTTATTTTAACTTCGGCTAAGGGTTTCGAACCACTACTCTGAATCTTTACTATCCCTTTTAAGATGTTATTCTGAGCTGCCAAAGTAGCTGTTGATAAAAATAGGGAAATCAGTAATACTCTAAGTTTTAACATGGATTAATATTTATTGTGTAATTATGGTCGGAACAATCCGAATGCCCGTAGAATAGGTGATAAATATATAACCCAACTAGTAGTTGCCAAATGCGCTCTTTAGCGTATTTTTTTGTAATAGCAACAAAATTATAATTAATTACGAACCCTACCTCACCACCGCCCATCCTCCTCCGGAACCTCCAGCAGATTAAACAGAAAACCTTCCCAGATGAGTTGGATGTATACGTCTCCGCCTTCCCGGTTGTAATGGTCAAGGTTTAGCTTATGCTCCCACTCATCGAAGAGGAAGTAGCTGCGGCCGAAGTGATCGGACAGGGGCTGGAGAAGGTTTTCCCCGAAGCTCTCCCGGGTAACGAAGAGGGAAGGTAATGACTGGCGCAGTACTGAATCCTTCTGTTGACGGGCTTTGACGTAGCTGTTGGGGTAGGGGAACCGGGGAGGCGACTGAATGTTTGGGCGGGGGCTTCCTTTGGTGGTCCAATTATGATGAAGGGATAGGAAGTGGTCCTGGTTATCCCGGTCGAGGCCGGCCATTTTGGCGAGGGTCATGCCGCTGGTGGGCTCGTTCTTAAAAGAGTAGGTCTTGGGGTTGAGCGGTGAGAGGGGGATACCGTCAGCAATGAGGGTGTCAATGATTACCTGCGTAGCGATAAGGCCGGCGCGGACGGTCCAGTGATGGTCGGTGCGGTAATAGAGGTTGTGGGTTTCCGGGTCATCTTCCGGTTGAGCCCTGGTAGTACGGGACAGCTGCGGTGGAGGGTACTGGGCAGCGTAGGTCTGCAGCGGCGTGTGAAGGTCGATATATTGAAGATCGGTAGCGGCGAGCGAGCGGTAGAGCTGCCGGACGGCGTACTCCTGATTCAGGGGGCGGACGTGGCCGGGAAGATGCTGCGGATAGACGTGGTGTTTCAACGGGGCAATGGCGAGGTAATACTGGCCTCCGCTGGCTTCGATGCTGTCTTTGCGGGCGAGCAATTCAGCGGTGACCTTCCGGAGTTCATCGGGGCTGAAGCGGCGTTTGCCGCGGTAGATGTCTAGTTGGAGGCCGCCTTTGTAGAGCCAGTCGTCTTCGCCCAGTACGACGAGGTCGGGCAGCGGTGAGCGGCGGTTGGTGATGGCCCGTAGCTGGCCGTTGAAGCGTTGGAAAAGGCCCCGCCAGGGAAAGTGGTCGTTGAAAGCGGCTTCGGCGTCTTTAGGGAAGGGGTCGAGATAGTCGAGGCGAAGCTCCGGGGCGGCTTGCTTTGCTTTGTTTTCAAAACCCTGCACCTGCGTCAGCGCCCCGAAAAACGCAGCGTCCGCCCAGGCTACGAGCAGGAGCGTGGCAAAGGCAATGGGCAGGCCGTAGCGAAGGACGTTGGACATCAGAAGCGGAAGTAAATGAATGGGTTGAGGGAGTTGTTGACAAGGGCGTTGGTGGATAGGAGGAAGAGGAGAAGGAGGAGGGCGATTTTCAGGGTTTGGGTAAAAGTACCCGGTTTTTTTTGGGGTAAATCTGTAGATGTACCCCAAACCATTTGGGGTACATCTACAGATTTACCCCAAAAGAGCCACCGCCCCCAAGGCCACCCCAACAAAACCGCCACCAAACTCACCGCCGTCAGCTCCCGGTCCCAGTAAAATGCCCAGTCGAAAGGTACCGTTGTTCCATTGAGCCCGAGCATGGCGCTGTAGTATTCCAGGGAGAGCGCCACGCTCTCCGTCCGAAACAGCACCCACCCGATGAGCACCACCACGAAGGCGTAGGGCACATTCCGCAGCGGCCACCACCGCTGCCGTTCCAGCACGATGAACAGGCCATGCCAAAGCCCCCAGACTACGAAAGCCCACGCTGCCCCGTGCCAGACGCCCGTGGCCAGAAAGACAAGCAGCAGGTTGCGCATCGTGCGCCACTCCCCGCCCCGGCTGCCGCCGAGGGGTACGTAGAGGTAGTCCCGAAACCAAGCCCCCAGCGTGATGTGCCAGCGCCGCCAGAATTCGCGAATGCTCTTGCTGGCGTAGGGGAAATTGAAGTTCTCCGGAATGCGGAAACCAAACAGCAGGCCCAGGCCGATGGCCATGTCTGAGTATCCGCTGAAGTCATAATAGATCTGTCCGGCATAAAGCAACACCCCCGCCCAGGCGGTGAAGGCGTCCATGGTAAGGAAGTTGAGCGCAAAAATTTCCTCAACCACCGTTGCCAACGTGTTGGCAATGAGTACTTTTTTTGCCAGCCCGTAAATGAATCGCTCCAGCCCCTCGGCCGTCTTTTCCCAGGTGACGGATCGCCCGGCGATCTGCTGGTTCATCTCTTTATAGCGTACAATTGGCCCGGCAATGAGCTGGGGAAAAAACGAAATGTACAGCCCCAGCCGGAAAGGATTGCGTTGGGCGACGGTAGTGCCCCGGTAGGTATCCACCAGGTAAGAGATGGCCTGAAAGGTGTAAAAACTGATGCCCAGCGGCAGCGCAATGCGCGGCAGGTCAATGGGCGGAATGGCCACCATCCGCAGCAGGTCATTGGCTTCGCTGACGGCAAACATCGTGTATTTGAAATACGCCAGAATGCCCAGGTTGGCAACAACACCCGCCGCCAGCCAGTAGCTCTTTGCCGGCCGGTGAAGCTGTAAACCAACCGCGTAATTCAACAATATGCTAAAGAGCAAAACACCAGTATAACTCACGCCGCCCCAGGCGTAAATCAACACACTCACCAACAGCAGCCAGCCGTTACGCGCCATCTTTGGCAGTAACAAACTCCCACCCCAGATGATAGGGAGCGCCAGCCACAGAAAGATTAAGGAGGAGAAGAGCAAATTGAGTCAGGGAGACAAAGAGTCAAATAGTCAGTGCGTATTTGCTCCTGATGGTGGGAATAATCTTGTTAATAAGACAAATGTACGTCGGATGGGCAGTCGGACGGACCGACAGTCAAACCTATTGCGTTTTCTGGAAAAGAGAGTGTTGAGTTTTTTGCGCGAAGCTTCCGTCAATGCGGCTTTTTCAACGCCATCGACAATCTCTAGTCCCGCCAGGGACGGGCCAGCCTCTTAGCGAGGTACGGAATCGCGGCGCAGCTGTGATGTAGTGCCTCGCGTGGGGTCCGGGTACATCAATCCAGCTTAAACCGCCAAAGAATAATCATACCCAGCGCAAAGAATACGGAGAGCGCCAGCAGGCTGAGCCGCATGCTACCCGTCAGCAGGTCCAGCCCGGCAAAGATGAAGGTGCCCATGACGATGGCCATTTTTTCCAGAATGTCGTAGAAACTGAAATAGGAGGTAACGTCCTCTCGCGTAGGGATGAGCTTGGCGTAGGTGCTGCGGCTCATGCTCTGGATGCCCCCCATCACGAGCCCGACGGCGGCGGCAACGCCATAAAAGGTGGACTTGCCCTGTACGAAATAGCCCGCCAGACAGATGCCAAACCAGATGATCAGCTGAAAATAGATGGCGGCTTTATTGCCATATCTTTTGCTGACGGAGGCGGCCAGGTAGGCCCCGCCGATGGCGACGATTTGCAGAATGAGGACAACCTGAATCAACTCACTCGTCTCAAAACCCAGCTCTTTGGCGGCGAAGAGGGACGCGAGAAAAATGACCGTTTGCACCCCCGCAGAATAACTGAAAAAGGCACCGAGGAAGCGCAGGGTCTGGGGGGAGGCCCGAACCTTATCCCAAACAGAAAGGAATTCCTGGATGCCCTTTGAGGCCACATCTGCCATGCCCGCACTTTTTTTGCGAACATCATCGGGCAGGCGGGAGAAGGAAATATAGCCGAATACCAACCACCAGATGCCTACGGTGACGAAGGCCAGCCGGGTGGCGGTGCCAGCATCCGGAATGCCGAAGAGTTCTGGCTTAAGCACCATGACCAGGTTCAGGACCAGCAGCAGCACTGACCCCACATAGCCCATGGCAAACCCCCTGGCGCTGAGCTTGTCAAACCGGTCAACCGTGGCAATTACGGGCAGAAAGCTGTTGTAGAAAACGAGTCCGCCCGCAAAGCCGATCAGGCCGAGCATGAAGCCGATCGTTCCGAGCCAGAGATCGCCCATGTCCTGGAAAAAATACAGGCTCAGGCAGCCGATGCCTCCGATGGTGGTGAAGGCCTGCAGGAAAAATTTCCTCCGACCACCCGCATCGGCAATGCCGGAGAGAATGGGAGACAGCACCGCAATGATGAGGTAGCTCACACTGATGGTGAAGGCCAGCCACGAGCTGTTGCTGAACTGCATGCCGAGCGCAGTAAATTCCTTATCGATCACGGCCTCGAAGTAGGGCGGGAAGATGGCCGTGGTGATCACCAGCGCGAAAGCGGAGTTTGCCCAGTCGAAAAGGGCCCAGCCGTTCAGGGTCCGGCGGTCGTTGAGTTGTTGCAACATAGCGGGAAGATAGGGTGGTATTTTGGTCCGCAGGTAAGACAGGTCGTTGGTGTTGATAATCTGGCGGCGCACACGCAGGTGCAAAGGGAGAGGATGCTGAGCAAGGAGTTGGCTACCTCTGAGGAAGACTGTAAGCGATTTTTACATCGTATGAGCCTTTCTGCGGCTTCGCCAGCAAAAAGATACATCTGAGAAAAATCGTCCTTTAAATCTCCCTTACGATCCTAGTACAGTGTAAACTAAGTTGAGTAAGGTTTTTGCGCCGGTATTTTGCCCGCTGACTAAATGAAAAATTGCGAGCATAGCCATAGCTACGGGAGTAATTTTTCATGACGGCAGCGGGCAAAAGGCCAAGCAGAAACCAATGAATACTTAGTTTACACTGTACTAGATGAGGTAGCTCCGAAATAGTGTGAATAGCAGGTTGCACAAATCGTACTCCTTTTCAGTCATTGATTCAAGTTTTCAAACCCTGAGATAGTCTCTCCTCCTGCTCCTCAACTCTTCCAACTCCTTCGGAAAGCTATCACATTCGCGCGCACTGAGCGCAGCCGAATGTTCAGTATATTCAGCTGGTTTCAGCCGCTCCGCCGCATATTTTCCGGAGGAGTTGGAGGAGAAAAGGAGGAAGAGGAGAAACTTTCATATTGCTGAAAATTTTGTTGCAATTCCTGCAGACTTGGGCACCCAATTATCCGCGCTCCAACAGAATGCTGGTCGATGATCTATTTAGGAGGAAGTACCTCATTTAATCATCGCTACCAAAAATGTCGGACCGGACGCTCGAAGCGGACCGAATACCCATTACCTTACCGGCATGAAAACCGCCGTCTTCCCCGGGTCCTTTGACCCCATCACCACCGGCCACGCCGAGTTAGTACGTCGTGCCGTACCGCTGTTCGATAAGATCGTCGTTGCCGTAGGTGTCAACAGCCAGAAGAAATACCTCTTCCCGCTGGAGCAACGCCTAGCGTGGCTAAACGAAGTTTTTGCTGACGAGCCCACCGTGGAGGTGAGCAGCTTCGAAGGCCTCACCGCTCACTTCTGTAACAAAATTGATGCCCGCTACCTGCTGCGCGGACTTCGTAACGCCAGCGACTTCGACTACGAAAAAACCATCTCCCAACTCAACGACATCGTCGGGGAAGGACTGGAGACGGTCTTTCTCATCAGCCAGCCCGCCTTCTCGCACATCAGCTCCACCATCGTCCGGGAGATCATCAAGGGAGGGGGAGATGCTTCACCGTTTTTACCGGAGGGGGTTGATGTAGCCTTGTAGTCTCATGGTCTTGTAGGCTGCCGCATTTTATTGGTGGAATAGGCGGCAAGGTGTGGCTTTTGGCAACTTTTTCATGCAGTAGCCTACCAGACTGAAAAAACTACAAGACTAACCCCATCCGGAGCATATCTCGCCTCCCCCATGCGGCAGCCTACCAGACTACAAAAACTACCAGACTAACCATGTACACCCACCTCCTCCTCGACGCCGACAACACCCTCTGGGATTTCTCCGCCGCCGAAGCTTCCGCGCTGGAACGGACGCTGCGTACGCGGGACATCGACTGGTCCGACGAAGTCCTCGGTGAATACCGGCAAATCAACCACCGGGCCTGGTCTGATTACGAAAAAGGCCTCCTGCCGAAGGAGCAACTCCGGACCATCCGCTTCCAGCGGCTGCTGGACCATTACCGCCTCGATCACCCCGCCGAAGAACTGAGTTTCGACTACCGCACCTACCTTTCCGAAAGTACCCACATGCTGGACGGAGCCCGGGAGTTACTCGAAGAGTTGCAGCAGCGCTACACCCTCGTGCTCATCACCAACGGCCTGAAGGAAGTGCAGCGTCCCCGGCTGAAAGTGACGGAGCTGGAGCAGTACTTCGCCGCCATCGTAATCTCCGACGAAATTGGCGTAGCGAAGCCACACGCCGGCTTTTTCGATTATACCATGGAACAGATCGGCTATCCCGATAAGCAAAAGTGCCTCGTAGTGGGCGACAACCCAAACGCCGACGTAGGTGGCGCGCTGAACTACGGCTTCGATGCCTGCTGGCTTCGCCACCCCGGCGTGGCAGACCGGCCCAAACTCGGGGAGACTTACCGGATTCGGGATATTCGGGAACTGCGGGGGGTGTTGGGGTAACTTACGTGTGTATAACCGAATGCCCGAACGAGCTGATTCTACCTGGCTTAACTCCTTAACCAGCATTCAGCGGACAGCATTCAGGCTGTATTGCACTGATTGCTGTCCGCTAAAATTCATGTTGATGAAGGTTTGTCTGGCGCTTGGTTGTGCATTTATTTATACAAACGTAAGTCACTCAGTAATCGGAGAAATCATAATGTGCGCCCGGTGCGTACCCGGATTCATGATCCACGGATGGTTCGGCGCAATGGGAGACTCTGGCAAGCCGGTAGATGCCGCCGTGGCGAAGGGCATGTAAACCACGTAGCGGTAGGTCGCACCGTCGACCTCGTTGGTCTCAGGGTCGTAGGCAGCGGTTTTTCCCGAATAAATGTGCAGGGTGGAGCCGTCTTTACCCATGGCGAGCTTGCCGGATTTGACTTCTTCTTCGCGGATGTCGAATACCTCCTGATGTTTTTTACCCTCAGCTTTCAACTCGCGGCCCCGGGCCATGAAAGGTTCCAGACTCTTATGGTAGCAGGCAGCGCTGAAGCCGTCTTTCTTCGGGTCGTCCGCCAGGCAGATGAATTCGTTGGTACCTTCCCGGAGGGTGACGAACTCACCGGCCATATTGTAGCCGATGACCTTGCATTTGCCCCGGCTGGCTTCGGGGGCGGCCATGATGGCGGTGGCGATGAGGGCTTCGTCGGAATTGATGGCAACGGTGTTTTTTAGCTCCTGGGCGGATTCGGCGTTTTCGCTGTCCGCTTCTACTTCAACGGAGACGGCGTTTTCGTCGGTGGTGCTTGACGGTGTACAGGAAACGAAGAGAGCGAAGAGCAAGAGTGCGGCAAAATGGATTTTCACGATTCGTTGGTTTACGGCGGTGAAGAAAGAGAGTTGCTCTAAAGATAAATCACTTTGGTTAAAGCATCGCTCTTGTAAGACCTCCCCCTGCACCTGCGTCCGCGCCAAATCGTTCTCTTAACCCACCAACCGATGCATGACGGCTGCCGGGAACTGCCGTCGCCAAAGTTCTTCATACTGGCCACCTGCCTGGAGTAAATCGGAATGCGTACCAGATTCCAATACTTTTCCGTCTTCCATCACAATGATCTGATCGGCATCAATGACCGTACTGAGGCGGTGGGCGATGATCAGGATCGTTGTGCCCTCGGCCCGGAGTCGGTTAACGACCTGCTGTACAAAACTTTCACTAACGGAATCCAGGGCTGCCGTAGCTTCGTCCAAAAGCAGTATGGCGGGGTCGCGATAGATGGCGCGGGCAAGGGCAATCCGCTGCCGCTGACCACCACTCAGGTTGACACCGTTTTCCCCAACGAACGTATGGAAGCCGTTCGGTAAGCGCTCGATGAAGGTCAGCAGGCCCAGTTCACGGCAAAGGTCAAGGACCTTTTTCATGTCCGGTTTAGTATCACCGATGGTGATGTTCTCCAGCAGGGAGCCCGCAAAAAGGTCTACCCGCTGCGGGACGACGCCGATGTGCTTACGCAGCGATTCGGTGGTGAAGTAATTAATGTCCAGGTCTCCAATGGCAATTTGACCGCCGTTGATGGGGTAGAGCTTTTGGGTCAGGGCGGCGATAGTAGACTTCCCTGATCCACTTTCCCCTACGATACCCGTGATTTTTCCCGCCGGAAGGGTGAGGTTTAAGTCCGTAAAAACATTACGCCCCGCTCCGTAGCTGAAGTCTACGCCCCTGAAGCGAATGTCTCCCATCAATGCCGGCGTTAATGCCACGGCATCTTCCTGGCTTTCTTCGGGGACGAGGTCTACGATCTCGAACAACCGGTCTCCGGCAATCAGGGCATTCTGAATTTTTTTATTCATCCCAATCAGGCTTCTTGCCGGACCCGTGAAATAGCCGACCAGTGCATAGAAGCCCAGCAATTCGCCCGGGCTAATGACACCGCTGATGACAAAAGTAGACCCGCCCCAAAGTAGCAAGATCGTAAAAAACTTGCCAATGGTTTCCGCCGTTACCCCCGCAAAAATAGCGTTAAGCCCGGAGCGATACCCCGCCTCCAGCAGGTGAATAAAACGGTTTTCGGTTTCCAGATTAGCGTGGTCCTCCAGTTGTAATTGCTTGATGGTTCGGATGGAATTGATGCTTTCCACCAGCTGGCTTTCCAGGTCGGCCGCCCGTTCCATCAGTTCTCTTTCCCGCTTGCGGTTTAGCCGATTGGCCAGCCAGTAGGTGCCGGCGTATAGCGGAATGATGGTCAGCATCACCAGGGCCAGTTTCCAGTAATAAGTGAACATGAGACAGAAGGAGAAGGCAATGATGAAAACGTTCACCAATAGGTTAATGGCAACGTCATTGATAAAGGCCCGGATTTTCACGGCGTCGCTTACCCGGGAGATGATTTCGCCCGTCCGCATGGTGTCAAAAAAGCGTTGGGGCAGTTTTAGCAGGTGCTTGTAATAGCCGAGGATCAATTTGGCATCAATTAACTGACCGGTTTGCAGTACCATGATGGACTTCATACTCCCCAGGAAAACGGAGAGTGCCAGCAGAACTAACATACCAATACTCAAAAGATTGAGTAGAGCGGTATTACCGCTGATGAGTACAAAATCGGTAATTTTTTGCAGGTAGATAGCGGTAGATAGCCCAAGAACGGTGTAGATCAGGGCACCAATCAAAGCCTGAACCAGGGTTGCCCGATGGGGACTCAGCATGCGAACAAAGCGTTGGCTAAGGCGGGTTCTCTTTTCGCCGGGCTGGAACTCTTCACCGGGGGCAATGAGTAGCAGAATGCCGGTCCACTGCGCAAAAAAGTCCGCAAGAGGGCGTTTCTCCATCCTACCGGTAGCCGGGTCCATTAGTTTTACTGACCGCTTGCTGATTTTATAAACGACGACGAAGTGGTGGCTTTTGTTGGGCAGCAGGATGTGGGCGATGGCGGGTAGTTCGATCGTCGGCAGTGCTTCGGCATCTGCTCTGACGCCTCTGGCGGTGAAGCCGTTGTTGGTGGCGGCATTGATCATGCCCAGCAGGTTGGTTCCCTTCGAGCTGGTATCGGCTAATTGCCGAATTCTTGCCAGTGGAAGACCGAGGCGGTAATGAGCGGCGATGGAGGCCAGGCAAGCTGCGCCGCAGTCAGAATTGTCGTGTTGTTTGATGGTCTTCTTCATGAGTTGGCGATTGTGGGGGTGGGGAGCCAGTCTTCGAGGCGATCACGGAGTAACTGCGCCAGTGAGCGTCGGGCCAGCGTAAAGTGGGCGGTAGCGGTCATGCCTTTGGTTAGGGTGCCGCGGTGTCCGCTGGGGAGGAATAGGGTGTCACCGTCGAGGGTGCAGGTGACCAGGAAATAGGGCTTGCCGTTAGGCGTGGTCTGCACGTCATGGCTGATTTCTTTGACCGTAGCTTTGGCCAGGCCCCAACGGGTGTGGGTGAAGGCATCCATTTGCAGGTTGACGCAAATGTCTTCCCGGAGTAAACCGATATCTTTTGGGCTCACGTTGATGGCAACTTCTAAGTTACCGGTAGGGGAAATTGTAGTGATTTCCTGTGCCGGCCCAACGAATGAGCCCGGAACCAGGGCTGCTGAATTTACCAGGTGGCCGCTCGTAGGGGCAGTGATGACGAGGTGGCGCGAACGCAGGTGCAAAAAAGAGACGGACTGCCGTAGCTCGGTTAGCTCCCGCTCGTTCCGGCTCAATTCCTGCGCCCAGAGATGCCGGCGACGTTCCTTTAGCTGGATTTGTTCATTTCCCGCCAACTCATGGTCAAAACGGTATTTCTCCACTTCCATTTGAGAAATAGTGCCGGTGGCAAAGAGTGTCTCCTGACGTTCGACCTGTCTTTTGGTATGGGCGGCCCGAAGGGATACTTCGTCCCACTGGTACCGATAATCCTGATAGTCCCGCTGATAAAGGGAGGTGGTGAGCTGGGGGAACCCGTTGGTAGGAAGCGCGTTGATCAACTCCTGAAGATCCTTGATGATGGCCCGCCTCTCCGCGACCTGTTCCTTCAGGTGTGCTTTTTCGGAATCGAGCTCGGCGGCGTCCAGGATGAGTAGGGTGTCTCCTGCGGTTACGGCCAGGTTGTCCCGCAAACGAGCAAACAATACCCGCCCTTCAGCGGGCGAAAGAACGCTGGTGGGCCGCTCCATTGTTTGCAGAATCGCCCTGCCCTGACTGCCGACTTCAATGTAAATGAAGGGAAGAGCTGCTGCAGTCGCCAGCAAAACGAACAGCAAACAGAGGTAAACGGGGTAACTACGTTGATGGTGGCGTGAATACAGTCCTTCTACGGTGTAGGAAGGATGATGCTTGGAAGCGTGGAGTGTGCGAGGCATGAGTAAGGGTTTTCATGCAGGAAAAAATGGAGATCAGGCGGCTAATGCCATGGGGATTTCAGATGCTTCAGTATTGGAAAGACGGAGAGAGACGGTATGGAAGTGTTCGTCAATCAGAATGGGATAATTACCCTTTTCGACGTAGAATGATTGTTGAGCCCGGTCCAGTGAAAGCGCATTGGCGATCTCTTTTGAGAGGAAGTAGTGGTCGTCCATCCGGAAGTTACCCGCTCGGAAAAAGCGGTCGGCGCAATCGGCGTTAAAGGAGCAGGTTAAGAAATGGATCAATAGTCTTCCGGTAGGTATGTCAATCCGGAGGTAAGCCACCGTCTTATTGTCGCAGAACCGATTGCTTTGACTCTTCTCCAGGGATACCCGGCAGATGCCAAAGTTTTTACAGTCCTTCATTTTTGGGGATCCCAAAATGACTTCTGCTGGTGTTCCGGACTGACATTCACGCCAAAATTGCTGAAAAAGAGAGATGGATTGGTGCATCACTAACGGGTTTAGACTATACCTTTCCTGAGATTTTCAGGACGATACAAATATCAAGGAAGAAGCGGGCCTAAGGAAAGACGGTTGTGCGTTTTTTGTTCCGGGTAAAACGAAGGTGAATCTTCATTTTTAATTCGTAAAGTTCTGACTTTTAAATTTTTACATTTTTTTGAACTGACTTTATTTTCACTTTTTTCAGAAGTACTGTTTTAGGAGAGAGAAGGTGAACCAGAGCGTAGGAGATGGGGGAGTAGGCTATTTTAATTTCAGATAATTGAAGAAAAAATCACTACATTTAGGTGTACTAACACCCATACAAGTGAAAAGAGACTAGTAGATTTGGCATATGTATACGATCTGGTACACCAGATGGGGAGTAGGTCAATTGTAATTGATCGGAAACCACTTCAGGGTAAGCGAGCTTTTTCGCTGTATCAGTATTTAAAAAAAACGAAAGACTCCTCATCGGAGGGAGAAGCTGCGGTACTTGGTTGTACCGTTGGCGGAGCTATCCACCGGCGGACCATTCGCCATTTAGAGTTGGTGTTGGTGAATAACCTGAACGCCTTGCAATCAGGAGAGATCACTTCTGATGAGTTAGCGGATACTCGTAAATACGTTTGGAAGCTGATTGCCATTGGAAGGCGACAATTATCAAAGAAGAATTCGGCTCTTATCATTCCCTTTTTGAAGGAGGCCTTTTACCTGGCGGAGGAGGCTGGCTTAATCCAGGCGGCTCAAGTTGCCAGTGATAAACTATCGATTTTACTTGGCAACAGGTACCTTGACCAAAAGGAATACCTCCGTTATCTGGAGAAGGCTGAACGGTACCGGTCGCTTAATTTAGAGCTACAGAGAAGTATTCTTTGTTTCAGGGAAATTTCGATTCTCCACCGGCAGGGGGAAGACCTCAGCAAAATACGGGAAGTAGTTAACGATAGGGTTTCGGAGCTAGAGACCTTTAAGAAAACGGATTGGCATTACCATCTAAGCCTGACACAGTATCAGTTGGAGATAAAGCCCTGTGAGATGGAGCTGAATCCGGAAGGCTTGATTGAACGGGCAACGGCGGCCATACAATATATAAATGTGGACCCTTCGATTCCAGCAGAGAATAAAAATTTCTTCGAGACTTACCTTGGTTATGCCTATTTACTCATTAACAACTACGAAAGAGCCCGAGCAGCGTTAAAGAACTTGCGGGTGAAGATGGATCCTCTCCACCTGAATTATGGTAAAACGCTTGAGTTAAGCGTGTTACTATGCTTCCGGGCAGGCTATTTTGAAGAAGTACTGCCCACTTTTACAGATTTTGAGCATTGGGTGAAATATAGCGGGAAAGAAGAAGTGTTTGAGCAGAGCCTTTCTTTATTCAGGGCTTACTTATTATTACTGGTTCTCCTTCAGAAAGTAGACAGCTTACCGGGTACAAGTGGATCTGACACCAGGAAACTACAGGCTGAAATAGAAAGATTGTCAAGATCAGAAGGTGCCATAACGCAGCGCCACTTCAGGTTAATCAGTTTAATCAAGAAATTGATTCGGAAAGATTACCGAACGGCTCGGGAACATTGGATAAACCTCAAAACGCCAAACAGAAATGACGGAAACAGGTACAAATACTTTCACGCACAGCTTTCGATGCTTTTTGGCCAGGAGTTACATAAGGTTGCGGTAGAAAGGCATGCTGCTAAGGCAACTAAGAAGATGAAGGCTAATCCGCTTTCTGGCAGGGACTTATTATCAATGCATGAAATTATGCCCTATGAGGACCTCTGGCAGATTATTTTGAGCTTGCTGGACAACAAAAGAATCAAGTTACGCTGAGCCTTACCTAATGGAACATCTACAGGAACTAATCGAAATGCTGGGAACCGATTTCTTACCCTGCCCATCCAATAAGATGGGGTGGAAGGTGAGGAAGCTTTTCGATTACCTGCGGGAAACAACGTTTCCAGATGAAAACGTTGCCGCAAAAAAAGTTGGAACGACACCTGGAAGTAGTAATTTCAGAAAGGTGAAACACTATCTTAAGTTAGCGCTAATCAATGGCGTAACGACGGTCAAGCCAGTTTCCAAATCTATGGCGGAAGAAGAAATGGTGGATACCAACGCATTGGCCTGGAATTATGCAGCGGCTCTTGGAGCATCAGAGGGAATTGTCCGTGATTTTTTGGTGCAGGAGTTGTCAACTGGTGTTTTAGAAGTAGCGAAGGAGTTTGAAGCAGATGATTCTTATGCTACCATCTTATCGCAGACATTTGCGCATGAAGCGGGAAAACGTGCGAAGAGGAAAGTAACAGTTAAAGAAATTGCTGCTGTTAAAG